>Ga0172373_10000742_pt1 | contig 53761 bp, 41 predicted proteins | sample Lak10m_2_FD_114546 | JGI IMG/M metagenome (GOLD analysis project Ga0172373, IMG submission 114546) | Freshwater microbial communities from Kabuno Bay, South-Kivu, Congo - kab_092012_10m | ecosystem: Environmental > Aquatic > Freshwater > Lake | place: Democratic Republic of the Congo... | reverse complement strand
GGCCGCTTTGGGCCTTTTTCAGCAACCCTGCTAGGTACTTCTGGGCCTCGTCTCCGACGAGGCCGGATCAACACCTGGCAGGTGCTGAAAAACGCAAAGCCGTTTTTCAGCAGCCTGCTAGCGGGCTGGTGGGCCCCCTTGGCGTCGTCGGAGACGAGGCCGACCATCGACACCGCACCGCGTCATGTACGACGCCAAAGCGGCGGCGGTACGATGACGCATGCGTCATCGTACGGACAGTTGCCGCTTCGCCCTTCCCCTGCTGCTCGCGACCATCCTCGGGGGCTGTCCCGACGAGCCGCCGGCGCCGCCCTCGACCGGGTGCGTCCTCGACAGCGACTGTGACGCGGGCAGCTTCTGCCGTGACGGGGAGTGCACCGCACCCCTCGGCGAGGGGGAAGGTGAGGGTGAGGGCGAAGGCGAGGGCGAGGGCGAGGGCGAAGGCGAGACCGTCGGCGTGCTCAGCGTCGTGCCGGCTGCGCCCATCGAGTTCGGCGCGGTCCGTCTCGGCGGTGCCGTCGAGCGGGTGCTCACGCTGCGCAACACCGGCACGGCGCCCCTCACGATCCTGCAGATCGTCATCGACGACAACGACGCCGGCACCTTCGTCAGCGAGCCGGTCGGTGCGCTGAACATCACCCTCGAGCCCGCGGGCGAGACGGGCATCGTCGTCACCCACACACCCGACGACGGCATCCCCGACAACGCCGAGCTGAAGGTGCTGCACACCGGCGAGGGCCAGCTCTTGAGCGTGCCCCTCGTCGCCGAGTTCAAGGGCCAGCCCCAGCCGAGCATCACGGTCGTACGCGAGGCCCTGTTCCCCAACGCGACGACGGTGGACCTCGGCCAGGTGCCGATCGGCCAGCAGCAGGAAGTCGCCCTGCTCGTGCGCAACCGCGGCGCCCGTGACTCCATCGTCGCCGTCACCAACGTGACGCTGACCCCCGCGATCGGCGCCTTCTCGACGTCGCACGCCAACCTCGACGCCGTCTTCCTGCCCGGCTTCCAGGGCGCCGACGAGGACATCTTCGTGATCACCGCCCGCTTCGCCCCGACGGCGGCCGGCCCGGCGAGTGCGGCCCTCACCGTCGCCTTCGACCTGCACGGCACGCCCTCCCAGCTCGACGTGCTGCTCACCGGCACCGGCACCACCGGACAGCTGCAGGCCACCCCCGGCAGCCTCGACCTCGGCGGCGTCTTCGTCGGCCGCGAGCGCACCGGCACCGTGCGCGTCGAGAACGTCGGCAACGCGCCCGTCACCATCACGGGCCTCGCCTTCGCCGACAGCACCGACTTCGTCGTCGACGCCATCGCCGTACCGACGACGCTGGCGCCCGCGGCCTCGGTCACCCTCACCGTGCGCCTCGACGCCAGCGCCCCCGGCACCCTCGACGACCTGCTGCTCGTCTCGCAGAGCGACGCCGACGATCTCGCCGTCGGCGTGAGCGCCGTCGCCCGCCACGAGGGCGCCATCGATGTGCCCGCCGAGCTCGACTTTGGCGCTGTCTACGCCGGCACCGCCCGGGAGCGCGCCATCACCGTCGGCAACACCGGCCTTGGCACCCTCGACCTGCGCAGCGCGACGCTGTCGGGCCCCGCCGCCGCCCGTTTCTCCCTGGCCCTCACGCAGAGCCTGCCGACGAGCATCGCCGCCGACGGCAGCTTCGTCCTCGGCGTGCGCTACACCGCGCCGACCGTCCTCACGGGCCTCACCGACACCGCCACCCTCACGCTGCAGAGCGACGACCCCGACGACGACCCCGTCGCCATCACCCTGTTCGGCAGCGCCGTGCGTCCCGTCATCGCGGTGTCGCCGTCGACGATCGACTTCGGCGCGGTGGCCCTCGGCGCCAGCGAGACCCGCACCATCGAGGTGCGCAACACGGGCGTCGGCCCCCTCGTGCTGTCGAACATCACCGTGGACCAGCCCGGCTTCACGGCCGTGCCGCGCAGCGCCCTGCCCGTCTCGCTCAACTTCGGCGACGCCGGCTTCCTCGTCGACGTGACCTTCACACCGACGGCGCTGGGGGCCCGCGCCGCGAGCGTCAGCCTCACGTCCTCCGACGAGGCCCGGCCGGTCGCCACCGTCGCCCTCGTCGGCTCGGGCGCCCAGGGCGCGCTGTCGACGTCACCGACGGCCGTCGCCTTTGGCGGCGTCTTCGTCGGCAGCACGAGCACCCAGAGCGTCACCGTCACCAACACCGGCACGGCAAGCGTGACCCTGCAGAGCATCGCGCTCGCCACCGGCGGGGCCGTGGCCCTCGACAACCTGCCGTCGCTGCCGCGGGCGCTGGCCCCGGCGGCGACGACGTCTTTCACGGTGCGCTTCGCCCCCGGCGCCGAGGGCAGCTTCAACGACGAGGTCGTCCTCGGCAGCAACGCCGGCACGGTCCGCGTCGGTGTGAGCGGCAGCGCCCGCCTCGCGCCCGACATCACGCCGCCGGGCGCCATCGCGTTCGGCAACGTCTTTGCGGCGACGACGTCGGTGCGCAGCGCCCTGATCCGCAACGAGGGCCCCGGTGTCCTCACGATCAGCGCGCTCGACATCACGGGCTCGTCGGCCTACGCGCTGGCGCCGACGACGCTGCCCCTGCAGGTGGCCGCCGGCACCAGCGTGGCCGTCGAGGTGCGCTACACCGCGCCGGGCGCGCCGACGGGCGCCACCGACGCCGCGACGCTGCGCATCACGAGCGACGACCCCGACGAGGGCGTGGCGACGACGGCGCTCACCGGCAGCTCGATCCGGCCCGTGATTGCGCTCGTGCCCGGCACCGTCCTCGACTTCGGCGAGATCGACGTGACGACGACGCGAACCCTGCCGCTGCGCATCGAGAACGCCGGCTTCGGCCCCCTCGTGGTGTCGGCGATTGGCATCACGGGCGCCGGCTTCACGACGTCGCCAACGCTGCCGGCCACCATCAACGTCGGCACGCCCCTCACCGTCAACGTGACCTTCTCGGCCACGGCGCCGGGGGCCTTCACGGCCCAGCTCGCCGTCACGAGCAACGACCTCAACAACCCCAACGCCACCATCACGCTGAGCGGCCGCGGCAAGGCCTGCGACGTCCGCCCGGGCACGTCGGTGGTGCAGACGGGCAACCAGTGCGCCTACTCGTGCCTCGCCGACTTCCACGACCTCGATGGTGACCGAAACGCCGTTGTCAGCGACGGCTGCGAGTACGCCTGCACCTTCATCGATGGCGACGACGACCCGGATGAACTCTTCCTCGACGACAACTGCGACGGCATCGATGGTGATGTGCAAACCGGCGTCTTCGTCGCCAGCGATGGTCTCTCGACGAACCCCGGCACGCGTGATCAGCCCCTCAACACCGTGGCCAACGGCATCGAGAAGGCCGCCCTCACGGGGCGCACCCAGGTCTACGTGTCCGAGGGCGAGTACATCGGGCGTGTCACCCTCACCAACGGCATCAGCATCTTCGGCGGCTACAGTGCGAGCCGCGGCTGGACGCGGACGACGTCGTTCGTGTCAACAATTCGCGCCGACACCGCGAGCGGAGGGCGCCTCGCCGCCGTTGAGGGCAGCACCATCACCGGCCTCACCATCGACCTCATGCGCATCATCGCCGACAGCACCACCGTCGTCGGCGCTTCGACCTATGGCGTGCGTTGCGTGAACTGCAGCGGCCTCGTCCTGACCCGCAACACCATCAGCGCCGGGGTGGCCGGCCCCGGTGCCGACGGCACCAACGGCAGTCCAGGCGCGGGCGGCGCCACGGACTTCGCTGGCGCCAACGGTGGCCCCGGTGACGACGACGGCAGCAGCTTCGGCGCGGGCGGCAGCGGTGGCACGTCGTCCTGCGGGCGCACGGGTGGTGCGGGCGGACGTGGCGGCACCGAAGGCGACAACGACGGCATCGGCGGCAGCAACGGCGTCGGCGCCGCCAGCCCCAACGGCATCGGCGGTGGCGGCGGCGGTGGCGGCGATCCCGGCGGCACCGGCGACAATGGTTCGGGCGGGGCCGTCGGCTCCGCAGGCGCCAACGGCAGCGCCGGCAGCGGCGGCAGCGTGAGCGGCGGACTCTGGTCAAGCGGGGCCGGCACAAATGGCGGCAACGCAGGCCATGGTGGTGGTGGTGGCGGTGGCGGCGGCGGCGGCGGCCAGGGTTGCTTCTTCTGCGACAACGGCAGTGGCAACGGCGGCGGTGGCGGTGGTGGGGGGGGCTGCGGCGGCACCCTCGGCACCGGCGGCGGCGGCGGCGGCGGCTCTTTTGGTGTCTTCCTCGTCAACTCCACGGGAGTGACCATGAGCCGGAACACGATCTCATCGGCGTCGGGCGGTCGGGGTGGCCGTGGTGGTGCCGGGGGCGGCGGCGGCACCGGCGGCAACCCGGGCACTGGCGGCACCGCCTTCACCGGCGAAGTCGGCCGCGGCGGCAATGGCGGCCGCGGTGGCGACGGCGGCACGGGCGGCGGCGGCGGTGGTGGTGCCGGCGGACCGAGCTTCGCCCTCTTCGTTCAAGGCACGACGATCGATACCGGCAACAACACCCTGAATCCACTCAACACCGCCATCGGTGGTGCCGGCGGCACCGGCGGCGCCACGGGCAACAGCGGCGCTGCCGGTGCGGCGGGGGCGCGGAACTGACGGCCCTTGACGCGGCGATTACGTTCGACCGTTGTCGGGGCCGTGCTTGTCGTCGGCGTGGCGCTGCCGCTCATCACGCACATCATCGCCGAGGACTCGCTCCCCACCGCGATGCTCGTCGAGCTGCCAGCGCGGAGCTGGTGGCTGCTCGCCGTCGTCGGTGCCGTCGTCATCGCCGTCGGTGCCAGGGGCCTGCTCCGGATCGCGGCGCTGCTGCCGCTGCTGGCGGTGGGCGCCCTCATCTTTGTCGGCGCCTCGTCCTTCGACACCGGGGTGACGGGCCCGCGCGTCGCCGCCTGGAACCTCGCCAAGGGCAGCCTCTCGTCGACGACGCAGCTCGCGGCGGGGCTGCGCAGCCTCGACGCCGACGTCGTCTGCCTCTCCGAGGCCGGCCGCTATCACTGGCTGCCGGACTTCGACGTCGACGCCCTCGCCCGCGACATCGGCGCCGTCGTCGTCGGCAGCGGCGAGGTGCGGGCCCTCGTGCGGCGCCCGCCCGTCGCCGTCACCGAGGTCCCGCTGCCGCCCGGCCCGGCGGCGCGCCCCCTGCTCGTCGTCGACATCGACCATGAAGGCCGACGCTGGCGCGTGGGCTGTCTGCACCTCATGCCGCGCCTGTTTCTCGAGGCGGACAGCGTCGACCGCGGCGAGGCCCGCCACGCCAGCTGGGGCGGGATCGCGGCGGCGTCGCGGGCCCAGGGCCGGACCCTCCGCGAGGCGCTTATCGCCGCGCAGCGGGCCGGCGCCCCCATCGACGTCGTCGCCGGCGACTGGAACCACCAGGCCTTCGGCCGCGTCGTCGGCGACGTCATCGACAGCGGCTACGTCGACGTCCTCGCCGGCGACGACCGCCCCACGTTTGGTCGCCACCTCTGGGCGAAGCGCATCGACCACGCCCTCGTGCTCGGCACCCACGCCGTCGCCGAGGCGCGCGTCGTACCCCTCGAGGGCAGCGACCACGCGGCCATCGTCACGGCGATCGGCCCGCACCGGGGCCGCTGAGGCTCAGGGCGCGGTCGGCGCGGCCGTCGTCGTCGTCGCCGTCGTCGCCGTCGTCGTGCCGAGGAAGCGCACGATCTCGGCCGACAGCCGGGCCGGATCTTCGACCTGTGGCAGATGCCCGAGGTCGTCCCACACGACGAGCTGCGCGCCGCCGATGCCAGCCGCGAGGCGCCGCGCGTGGTCCGGGTGCACGAGCCGGTCGTGGGCGCCGGTGACGACGAGGGTCTTTGCCGTCACCCGCCCCAGGCCGGGGGTGCGATCGACGACGAGGAGGTCGTCGACGATGGTCTTGAAGTTGTGGGCCGCGCGCGCCTGCTGGGGGTCGCCGCGCGTCGACAGCAGCTCCCGACGGACGCGCGCCGACAGCGGGTGCGCCTTCTCGACGGCGAGGTCGTAGGCGATGCCCCACGCCCAGTCGGGCCCGCGGGCGGCGTGCCGGCTGTCGAGGGTCTGCCAGGCGGGGCCGAACCACGCCCGCAGGTCGAGGCCGGCGGCGTCCACCAGCACGAGGTGCGAGACGCGCGACGGCGCCTCGATGGCCACCGTCAGCGCCGTCGCGCCGCCCATCGAGCTGCCGATGAGCGTCGCCTCGGACCAGCCGAGCTCGTCGAGGACGTCGACGGCGGCGTCGGCGAGGCGGTCGAGCTTGAGGCGCCGCGTCGGCCGCTCGCTCTTGCCGTGGCCGAAGGCGTCGTAGGCGGCCACGCGATAGCCCGCCGTCGCCAGCGCCGGCATCACCTCCCGCCACACCTGCGACGACAGCCCGAAGCAGTGCAGCAACAGCACGCGCTCGCCGTCTTCCGGGCCCGCCTCAAGCAGGCGCAGCCGTACGCCGTCGACGACGATGTCGCGCTCGGCGGCGAAGCTGTAGTCGACGGCGTCGAAGGTGGTGGGCGCGGCCTCCGTCGCTGTCGTCACCGCCGACGGTGCCGACGGTGCCGGCGCCGGCGTCGTCGACAGGAGCTGGGCGGCGAGGGCGAGGTGAAGCATCGCTCAGGTCTTCGTGACGATGATGCGGTCGCGCTCGAAGCGGACCGTGACGAGGCCACCCTTCTTCACGCCGAGGGCCTCGAGGGGCAGGCGCACAAAGGGGCTGCCGGTGTCGAGCTTCTGGGCGCGGTAGGTGCGGTCGGTGCCGACGAGGGGCGCCGTGCGCCCGCGCCGACCGCCCTGCCCGAGGTGCGTCTTCACGAACTCATCGAGGGTCGCCGCCGCCGCACCCTGCTGGCGGAGGGCGTCGAGGGCCTTCCTGACGGCGGCGCGCGAGGTGCGCCCGTCGTTCAGCAGCTTCTCGACCGCCGACACGCCATCCGCCAGATAGGCAATCTGGACGTCCTTGTACGAGAGGCGCTTGCCAGTCTTCGCCGCCGCCTTCTTCTTCGTTCCCTTGGCCATTGAATCACTCCCTCCGGGCGATCGTCTGTGTCTGCATTCGCGACCACACCCGACGACCATGCGTCGGCTCCAGCGCTCGCGGCCCACCCCTCGCACCACAGCACCTCCGCGATGATCGCGGTTTTGCCTGTGCATTCATCGCCAGCTTCTGCTCGCTCTATCGTATTGAGTTCATCGTGTCCAAGCCTCTCGTCCGCAACACTCCAGAAATCGCAACAACGCCCCTCGAATCCATCACCCCTGCGCCGGAGATGCGCCGCGGCCCCGGATCTGGGAGAACGGCGGCAATGTCCACGTCGCCCACGCTCCGCGCCCAGGTCCTCGCCGTCCTCCACGCCGCCACCGGTCAGGCCTTGAAGGCCAAGGACGTCTCGAAGGTCCTCGGCCTCTCCCACGACGATCGCGGCGACATCCGCCATGTCTTGTTCGACCTCGTCGACGAGGGTCTCGCCGTGCAGCTGCCCGGCCGCCGCTTCGCGAGCGCCTCCGCCGAGCGCCCCGACGCCGGCATCAAGGGCACCGTGCAGCGCAAGCCGAGCGGCATCGGCTGGTTCGTGCCCCACGACAAGAGCCGCAAGGACGCCTTCCTGCCCCCCGACCAGCTCCGCGGCGTCGTCGACGGCGACGTCGTGCTGGCCCGCATCGAGCGCGCGCCGAAGGGCCCCATCGCCACCATCGTCAAGGTCGTCGAGCGCGGCCGCACCACGGTGACCGGCACGCTGCACACGGGCCACGACCGCCGCTTCGGGCGGGTGCGATTTGTCGAGGTCGACGACAACATGCTGTCGGGCCCCGTCCGCATCACGGACGACGGCGAGGGCGACAAGGCAAAGGAGGGCGACGTCGTCGAGGTCGAGCTCACGAAGCCGCCGACGACGACGACGCCGGCCGAGGGCCGCATCCTGCGCCGCATCGGCAAGATGGGCACCCTCGACGTCGAGATCGAGCGCCTCGTCGTGCAGGCGGGCGTCAACCGCGCCTTCCCGCCGGCCGTGCTCGGTGAGGCCGGCCAGCTCGGCGAGGTGCCCGGCAAGGCGGACTTCGTCGGCCGCGAGGATCTGCGCGAGCTGCCCATCGTCACCATCGACGGCGAGACCGCCAAGGACTTCGACGACGCCGTCTGGGCGAAGAAGCGCCCGCGCCAGAAGAAGATCGACGTCATCGTCTGCGTCGCCGACGTCTCCCATTACGTGCAGTACGACGCGCCCCTCGACCGGGAGGCCCGCGCCCGCGGCACGAGCATCTACTACCCGGGCCGCGTCATCCCGATGCTGCCCGAGGCCCTGAGCAACGGCCTGTGCTCGCTGCGCCCGCGGGTGCCGCGCCTGTGCACGGTCGTCGAGTTCTCCGTCGACGAACAGGGCGGCGTCCACGACGAGCGCCTGTACTTCGGCGTCATGCAGAGCCGGGCCCGCCTCACCTACTCCCTCGTGCAGCGCTTCCTCGACGAGGAAGAGGGCAAGGACGAGCCCTACGCGCTGCCGAAGCAGCCCCCCGAGGCCACCCTCTCGACGGGCCAGCTTGACGACGAGACGAAGGAGAGCCTGCGGGCCCTCACCCTCGCCTCCCGTCGGCTGCGCGAGGCGCGCAAGAAGCGCGGCGCGCTGGACTTCGAGCTGCCCGAGCTCGTCGTCGAGCTCGACGAGCAGAAGGAGCCCACCGGCCTGCGCCACAACGTGCGCGTCGAGTCGCAGAAGCTCATCGAAGACCTGATGATTGCCGCCAACGAGGCTGCCGCCCGCTTCTTCGACGAGCAGAACTTCCCGAGCGTCTACCGCATCCACGAGGAGCCCGACGAGGAGAAGCTCGGCCGCTTCCTCGACCTCGCCCGCCCGGCCTGGACCGAGCAGACAAAGAAGCCGCTGCCGAAGAACGTCCTCGACGACCCGACGTCGCCGCACTCCCTCATGACGCTCATGCACGGCATCGGCGAGCACCCGTCGCGGCAGGCCCTCGACATGCTGCTGCTGCGCTCGATGAAGCAGGCCCGCTACAGCGTCGACAACGTCGGCCACTACGGCCTCGGCAGCACGGCGTATCTCCACTTCACCTCGCCCATCCGTCGATACCCCGACCTCATCGTGCATCGCCTGCTGCGCGAGCGCCTCGCCGCCGGCAAGCGCACCGCCCGCAAGAAGAAGCCCGAGGACAAGGAGAACGAGGCCGCCGCCCTCGTGCAGGAGCTCGAGGACATCGCCGAGACGTCGTCGGAGCGCGAGCGCAAGGCCGCCGACCTCGAGCGCCAGATCCAGCAGTTGCACGCCTGCTGGCTCATGAAGGAGCGCATCGGTGAAATCCACGAGGCCCTGATCACGGGCTGCAGCGAAGCCGGCGCCTTCGTCCGCCTCACCGAATTGCACGTCGAGGGCCTCATCCGCATCGACGCCCTCGGCCGCGAATACTTCGACTTCGACGCCGACAACCTCCGCCTCGTCGGCGCCCGCTCCCGCGAGGTCCTCGGCATCGGCGGCAAGGTCACCGTCGAGGTCGCCGACGTCGACCTCACCCGTCGACAGATCTCGTTCATCCGCGTCCCCGACACCACCGCGAAGAGCCCGGTGAAGGGCAAGAAGAAGAACCTGGCCCGCCACGCCACCGACGACGCCCTCGCCCGCGTCGACGACGACGCCGACGACGACAACGACGTGAAGCCCTGGCGCACGACGCCGCGGGCGCCCACGACGCCGGCGCGTGCCCACCGCGGTCGCACCGCGCCGCCGCCGCCGCCCGCCCCGGTCGACGACGACGACGACCTGCCGGCCCTGCCGCCAAAGCCGCGCCCCGCCCGCCACTGGGAGAAGCCCAACCCCCGGGGGCCCCGCGAGCCCGTCGCCGTCAGCGGCATCCGCGGCCCCGACGACCTCCGCGCCCTCTTCGACCGCCTGGGACCGTCGGCCCAGAAGGGCCGGCCCGGCAAGCCTGCCCGCAGCCCTCACGGCAACGACGCGCCCGCGACGTCACGGCCCGGCAAGGCCCCGCGCGGCAAGCCCGTTGCCGGCAGCAAGCCCGGCAAGCCCGGAAAGCCCGGAAAGCCCGCCGGAAAGCCCGCCCACAAGAAGCCGAAGCGCTGACAGACACCTGACCGTCCGGGGTGTCTCAGCAATAGGCCGACGGGCCGGTCTGGACGCCGTTTCGTAGGATTCAGCCCATGACGGACGAATTCGAGCGGATGACGGCGATTGGCCGGGGGCCCTGCTGGGAAGTGCGGCGTGCGGACGACAGTGGGCTCGTGGCGGTGCGCCTGAGCGGCGCGATCGACGACGACGGCAGCGCCGCCTGGCGCGGGGCCGTGTCGGCGGCCGCGCCCGCAGCCCTCTTCATCGACGCCACCGGCGCGACGAGCTCGACGTCGCTGCCGTCGCGCGCCGCCCTGGCGATGTTCGTGCGACAGCTCGTGGCGGGCGGCGTCCGCGTCGAGGTCGTCGCCAATCAGCACATGAGCATCGTGTGTCGAACGGTGATGCGTCTGGCCGGTGCGCAGAACGTCGTGCTGCTCCAGCACGAGCAGGCCCCACAGGCCTTGCGGGCCGCCGTCGCCGGCGCCGTGCGCCCCCCCGCCGGCCACCGGCGCTGACGCGCTCAGGCCGCCCGCGCCGCGAGGAAGCGAGCGATGGCCTCGAGGACGTCGCCGTCGATGCCGTGGCCGCCGCGGAAGGCGTGGAAGTCCACCGTGAGGCCGGCCTCCTCGAGGACACCCTTGAGGGCGAGGGCGCCGTCGAAGGGCAGGATCGGGTCGCTGTCGCCGTGGGACTGGATGACCGACAGCCCCGCCCGACGGGGCGCCAGCCGGCGCCACTCGCCCTGATTCAACAACGTGCCCGACAGCACGCCGAGGCCGGCGGGGGCCTCGTCGAGGCGCAGCGTCGTGTCGGTGGCGAGCATCGCGCCCTGCGAAAATCCAGCGAGGAAGACGCGGTCCATCGTCAGACCGGTCTGCTGCAACACCACGTCGATGAGCCCGAGCAGCTTCTGGCGCGCACTCGGCAGGCCCTCGGGGCTCTCGTCGGCGAGCTGCCGGTGGAGGCCGCGGGCCATCGCCATCTGCAGCGCCATCATGTCGATGGGCCACCAGGCGCGGCCGCCGAAGGGCACATTATCGAGGGCGAGGGGCGCCTCGGGAAACACGAAGCGCACGCGCTCCGCCACCGTCGTGGACAGGCTCGCGATCTCGGGCGCGAGCGACACGAGGTCATCGCCGGGGGCGCCAAAGCCGTGGCAGAAGATGGCCACCAACGAAGGCGGCCCGGAGCGGGCGTCGTCGTCGACGACGCGCGCGCGCAGCGGCCCGAGGCTGGTGGTGACGAGACGCAGCGCCATGGGGGTGGCCCTCAGCCCGCGCGGGGCTCGATGGGCGTCGGGTTCGCCGTCGCCGGCGCCGGCGCCGCAGGCGCCTCCTCGACGGCAGGGGTGGGGGCGGCATCGTCGCTGGCGTCGGCGGCGGCGGCCGCGGGCTCCTCGTCGGTGCCGGGCTCGACGTCGTCCGGCGGCGGGTCGCCGGCGGGGGCCGCGTCGAGGACGCGGTCCTCGAGGTCTTCGTTGAAGGCGCGTGCGGCCTTGCGATAGAGCGGCACCGCGAAGGGCGTCGACACGTTCGGCACGATGTAGGTGTAGGCGCCGGCGACGATGATGCCGAGGAAGCCGCCGAGGAAGAAGCCCGTCGACGACGTCGTCCACAGGTCGCTCATCTCGGTGTCGCTCACGCCGTCGCGGACGGTGGTGTTGATGAACCAGGCGATGGCGCCGGCGGCGAGGCCGCCGCCAAAGCCCGTCCCGACGAGAACGGTCTCGCCCATGCCCGAGTGGGCGAAGGCGTCGAAGGCGACGGCCGGATCCTCCATGACCTCGGCGGCACGGTGCGACGACGCGAGGTAGTTGAAGGCGTCGTCGCTCCAGGCGACGGCCGAGACGCTGTCGACGTGCTTGTGGATCTCTTCCGAGACGGCGGCCGGGTCGGCGCCGGGGCGACGGAACGTGCCGGTGTCGTAGGTGACCTCGTAGGCGCGGAACAGCTCGAGCTGCTGCTCGACGGAGCCGTCGTTGGCGAGGTCCTGGTCCGTCGGGCCCTGGCCGAGACCCGTCGTGACGCAGCCGATGGCGGGCGACAGACCGAGGAGGGCGACGCAGAGGGAGAGCAGACGCGCGTGGTTCATGGAGAGTCTCCTTAGCGGACGGCAGACGGAGCGGGAAGCGAGGCCGACGAGGTCGGTCAACGACGGGCGGCGGGGGCGCCGGAGGGCGGGGGGGCGTCGCTGCCGGGGGCGGGCTTGTTGCAGCGACGGGCGAGGTCGGCCTTGTCGACGGCGCGGGCGAGGGCCTCGTTGTATTCGACCTTGCCCTCGAGGACGAGGCCGGCGAGGCCCTCGTTGAGCAGCACGTTGCCCTGGGCGCGCGACGTCGACATCGACGACGCCACCTGGTGGATCTTGCCCTCGCGGGTGAGGTTCGCGATGGCGAAGCTCACGACGAGGGTCTCGAGCGCCGCGATGCGGCCGCCGCCGATCTTCTTGCACAGGGTCTGGGCGATGACGCCCTTGAGCACGTCGGCGGTGACGGCGCGGACCTGGCTCTGCTGTTCGGCGGGGAAGAGGTCGATGATGCGGTCGATGGTCGAGATCGCCGTCGCCGTGTGCAGGGTGCCAAAGACGAGGTGGCCGGTGTTGGCGGTCTCCAGCGCCAGGCTCACGGTCTCGAGGTCGCGCATCTCGCCGACGAGGACGATGTCGGGGTCTTCGCGCAGGGCAGCCTTCAGCGCGCGGCTGAAGGACTTCGTGTGGGGCCCGACCTCGCGCTGGTTGATCATGCAGCCGAGCGACTGGTGCACGAACTCGATGGGGTCCTCGAGCGTGATGATGTGATCAGTGCGATTCTTGTTGATGGCGTCGATCATCGCCGCCAGCGTCGTCGACTTGCCCGAGCCCGTCGGACCGGTGACGAGGACGAGACCCTTGGGCAGCTCGCACAGGCGCGCGCACACCGGCGGCAGGTTGAGCTGCTCGAAGGTGAGGATGCGGGCCGGGATCACGCGCATGACGGCGCCGACGCCGCCCTTGTCGCGGAAGATGTTGACGCGGAAGCGGGCGATGCCGGGGATCGCGTAGGCGAAGTCGGCGTCGTTGTCGTCGGAGAAGGCCTTCTTGCTGCGCTCCTCCATGATGGGCTCGAGCAGCGTCCAGACCTCGTCGGCGCCGAGCGGATTGGTGTCGGCGATCTCGAGCATCTCGCCGTCGATGCGCCAGCGCGGCCGCTGCCCGCCCGAGATGTGCAGGTCGCTGCCACCCTCGGCCACGAGCCGACGCAGCACGGCGTCGAGGCGGGGCGAGGAGCGCGGCCCGGGGGCCGTGGTCGGCGCCGTCGTCGTCGCTGTTGTCGCCGCCGCCTCGCGCTCGGCGGGATCCTCCGGCGGCTGCAGGCCGACCGGGCCCGCCGACCAGCCGGGCACGCCGGCGTAGGCGGAGATGGCGCGCTCGAACAGACCGACGGTGATGCGCTGGGGCCGTATGTCCATGCCAGGCAACAGCTGCCGGGCCGCCTGCAGCACGCGCGGGCTGGCGTCGTCGACGAAGCCGACGATGAGGGTGTTGCCCTGCTGACTCACCGGCACCGCGCGGTGGCGATTGATGAAGTCGAGCGGCAGCATGGCCATGACCTCGGGATCGAGGGGCGTGTCGTCGGGGAGCGCCGACATCGGGATCTGACGCGACGCCGATTGCAGACGCGCGGCGAGGGCGCGGCTGAGCCCGAGGCCGAAGCCGGGGATGCGCTCGTACATGACCTGGAAGGTGTCGAGGTCAAAGCGCAGCATCAGCACGCGGCCCGAGGCCACCACGGTGGCTGAGCGCGGCTCGCGCAGCAGGAGGCCCATCTCGCCGATGCTGTCGGCGGGCAGCAGGCGCACGATCTCGACGAGGTCGCCCTCGCGGCGCACGCTCACCGTCACCTCGCCGGCGAGCAGCACGAAGAAGCTGTCGCTGGACTCGCCCTGCTCCATGATGACGTCGCCGATGTCGGCGGCCAGCAGCACCGCGCGCTGCGCCACCTGGGCGAGCACGTCGGGCGACAGCTGCGAGAAGAGGGGCGATTGTCCGAGCGCCGTGACGACGCGGGGGAGGAGCTCGGAGTCCAGTGCGAGCTGTTGCTGCATGGCGGGACTCTCGCCGAGGTCCGCCGTCGGACGCAATCACCGCCAGCGACAGGGCCGTCGTCGTCAGTGGCCGTCGCCGAGGCCGGCCCGCTGCCACAGGCGCTTGAGCGGCGCCGGGGCCCACCAGTTCCACTCCCCCATCATCCGCATCGTCGCCGGCACCAGCAGGGCCCGGATGACGGTGGCGTCGAGGCCGACGGCGAGGGCCATGCCGACGCCCAGCGTCTTCATGAAGAGGATGTCGGAGGTAATGAAGGCTCCCACCACCACCACGAGCAGCGCGGCGGCGTTGGTGATGAGCCGACCGGTGCGGGCGAGGCCCCAGGCGACGCTGGCCTCGTTGTCGCCGGACTTGTCGAACTCCTCGCGGACCCGCGAGAGCAGGAGCACCTCGTAGTCCATGCTCAGGCCGAACACGACGGCGAACAGGATGAGGGGCTCGGTGGCGTCGCTCAGGTAGAGGGGCTCGTAGCGCAGCAGCTCGGTGAAGCGACCGTCCTGAAAGACCCACACGAGGGCGCCGAAGCTCGCCGTCAGCGACAGGAAGTTCATGATCATCGCCTTGATCGGCAGCGTCACCGAGCCGAACACGAGGAAGAGCACGAAGAACATCACGCCGCAGGTGAAGCCGATCATGATGGGCCCGCGGGTCTTGATGGCCGTCTGCAGGTCGACGAGCACGGCGGAGACGCCACCGACGCGGACCTCGACGCCGGGCGGCAGCGTCAACGAGCGCAGCGCCGCCACCTGCTCGATGCTGAGCTCGTCGTTGAACTCCGAGCCCGAGACGACGCCGATGCGCAGCCGACGGCCCTCGCTGATGTTGTCGAGGATGAGCAGCAGGTTCGCGTCCTGCGTCTCGCGGGGCCGGGCCAGCAGCGACAGGGCCCGCTCGCGGCCGACGACGTCCTCGAGGGAGAGGGGCCCATCGATGCGCGTGACGCCCGGGATCTTCTTGATCTGATCCTGCAGCGACACGAGCACGTCGAGGTGCCCGCGCACGAGGGCGGGGTCGAAGACGTCGCCGTCGGCGAAGGTGACGATGACGTCGTGGGCTGCCAGCTGATGCGGCAGGAACGCCGTGTTCAGCGTCTCCATCGCCGTGCGCGCCGCCGTGCCCTTCGGCAGGATCCGGTGGTCGGGCAGCGACGGGTTGAAGCGCTCGAAGGGCACGGCCATCAGGCCCATCGGCACGACGACGCCGATGGCGACGAGGATGGGGCGCTTCATCACGCCCTTCGAGATCCACAGCCAGAAGGTGCCCGCGTCCGTCGAGGTCTTCTTCAGGAAGGGCACCCGCAGGGCGTCGACGCGGTGACCGAGGATGGCCAGCAGCGCCGGCAGCAGCGTGAGCGCCATGACGAGGCTGCCGGCGACGACGGCGAGGGCCCCGAAGGCCACGCTGCGCAGGAACATCTGCGGAAACACGAAGAGTCCACAGGCCGACGCGAGCACGGTGAGGCCCGAGAAGGCCACGGCCCGGCCCGTCGTGCTGCAGGTGACGACGAGGGCATCTTCGACGTCGAGGCCACGGGCGAGCTCCTCGCGGAAGCGCGCCACGAGGAAGAGCGAGTAGTCGATGGCGAGGCCGAGCCCGAGGATCGAGATGACGTTGGCCGAAAACAACGACACGTCGGTGAAGTGCACGAGCACGCGCATCGCCGCCAGCGCGAATGCGACGGAGCAGGCGCCGAGGATCAGCGGCAGCGACGCCGACGCGAGGCTCTGGAAGATGACGATCAGCAACAGCGCCGTGAGCGGAAACGCCAGCAGCTCCGCCCGCCACAGGTCACGCTCGATGGTGGCGTAGAGGGCGTTGTTCACCGGGGCGAGGCCGGCGTACTGCACCGACATGCCCGGCACCGCGGCGACGGCCTCGTCGGCGACAGGCTGCAGGCGCCGGAAGACCCGCGACTTCGTCTCGTCATCGCCACCGATGCTCAGGATGACGAGGGTGGTCTGGCGGTCGACGCTGACGAAGGCGGCAGCGCCGGTGTCGTAGAACGACGCCGCGCGGACGACGTCGGGATCGGCCTTCAGCCGCTCGACGAGGGGGATGACCGCCGAGAGCACCTCGACGTCGTCGACGGTGCCGCGATCCGTGTGCAGCAGCAGCACGAGGTCGGCGTTGCCGAGCTGCATCTCGCCGGTGAGGATGTCGCGCACCTGCCAGCTCTCGGCGGTGGGGTCCTCGAAGCCGCCCGAGCGCAAGAGCGGCAGCACCCCGCGGGAGAAGAAGGCGCCGAGGGGCACCAGCAGCGCGTAGATGACGACGATCGCCACCCGACGACGAAAGACGGCGTGGCCCAGCGCGGCGAACATCTCAGCCCCCGCCCCCGCCGGTCGGCGGCGGCTCGGGCGCCGACGTCGTCGTCATCGGCGGCGGCGTCGGTGGCGTCGGCGTCGGCGTCGGCGGCGTCGTTGGCGTCGGGGGCGCCTCGGGGGCGAGCGGCGGCGGCGGCGCCTCGGGCGGCGGGGCGCCGCGGATCGGGCCGTCGTCGTCGCCATCGTCCTCGGCGGCGCCGTCGTCGTCGGCCGGCGCGGGTGCGGCGGGTGGGGGCGGCGGCGGCGGCGGCGGTGGCGTGCAGCGGGCCACGGCGCCCTCGGCCGGCGGCAGCAGCGCGTGGCCGGCACACAGCGCCGACAGCGAGGCCCGGGCGGCCCGCTGCACGAGGGGATGCGCGTCGTGGACCCAGGCCTTCACCCGCTCGGCGTCGGCGAGGCCGCCGGTGTCGCCGATGTCGACGAGGGCGGCGGCGACGGCGTCGTCCTGGCGGGGGGCCTTCGCGAGGGCCTGCTCGAGGCGCAGCAGCGCGCGGCGATGACGCTCGAGGCGGGCCTCCTTGCGCCCGGCGCGGGCCACGCCCCGCCCCTGCGCGGCGTCGACGTCGACGTCTTCGGGGCGGGTGTCGTCGACGATGGCGGCGACGGCGGCGCGGCAGGCCTCGACGAGGGCGGCCTCGCTGTCTTCGGCGGCGAGCAGCGGGTGGCGGCCGCCGTTGTCGCGCATCTGCCGCTCGATCTCGGGCAGCTCGAGGGCCGAGACGTTGCGGGCCTGCACGAGGCGCAAGGCGGTGCCCTCGGCGTCGGCGATGACGTCGTCACCGACCTTCACGCGCACGCGGCACTCGGCCACCGTGCGGTGCTGCTCGCGGCCGGCGCTGGCCTTGAGGCGCAGGCGCGTCGTCGACAGCGTGCCGCTGCGCAGGATGCCGGTGATGCCCACCGGGTCGGTGGTGGCGCGGGCGTCCTCGGCGGCGACGGCGTCCTTGAGGTGGGCGACGAGGCGCTCCTGCACGCCGGCGAGCTCGGCGTCGGTGAAGACCTCGGGCCCGGCGACGACCCTGGCCTGCCGCTCGTCGACGGCGGGGACGACGGCGACGTCGCGCACGGTGCCGGCGCGGCCGACGACGCGGACCTTCGTCTCGGTGGTGGTGCAGGCCGACGACGCGATCGCCACCGCCAGGGCAAGGACGGCGGTCGCGGTGCTGGGGCGGCGGCGGTCGGTCATGGGGCTTCCCGGGGAATCATGGCAGACGACCCCGGTGGCCTATCACGCTGAAGCGCGGGCGGGTCATTCCGGCGACGCGTCCAGCTTCGGCGATGACGACGGCGGTCACGATGCTACGGTCCCGCCCCATGGCTGTCCCCGAGCGTGCACAACACACGTGGAAGTTCGTCGTCGCCTACCACGGCGCCCGCTTCCAGGGCTGGCAGAAGCAGGCCGACCAGCGCACGGTGCAGGGCGTCCTCGAGGCCGCCCTCGAGAAGCTCTCGGGCGAGGCCGTGCATGTGCAGGCCGCCGGTCGCACCGACGCCGGCGTCCACGCCCGAGGGCAGCTCGTGTCGGCGACGATCACGTCGCGGGTCCGCCCCGACAAGATGGTCCTCGCGATGAACGCCCAGCTCGACGAGGACGTCAGCGTGCTGTCCGCCGACGTCGTCAAGGACGGCTTCGACGCCCGCCGCGACAGCATCGCCAAGCGCTACGTCTACCGGGTCCACCACGCCACCGCCCACGACCCCTTCTTCGGCGGGATCCGCTGGCACGTGCGGGGCCGCCTCGACATCGCCGCCATGCAGCGCGCCGCGCAGGACCTCGTCGGCGATCACGACTACGAGTCGTTCCGCTCGGTGCACTGCGACGCCCGCCACGCCCGCCGCTACCTCTGGCGCGTCGACGTCGCCGAAGACGGCCCCGAGGTCGCCATCGAGGTGCGGGGCAACGCCTTCTGCCGCAACATGGTGCGGATCATCGCCGGCACCCTCGTCGACGTCGGCCGTGGCCGCCTCGCCGCAGACGCGATGCCCGCCATCCTGCAGGCGAGGAAGCGCGAGGCCGCCGGCATCACCGCGCCGGCGCACGGTCTGACGATGGAAGAGGTCTATCTCCCCGACGACGCCGTCCGCGCCGGCATCCCGCCCGATGCCCGCTTTCCGGGGTGGCCTCCTGCTTCTTCTGCTTCTGCTGCTGCTGTGTCGGATGATGACGTTGTCGACGAGTAGCTTCGCCGCTGCGTCGTGATGTCTTCGCTGACGCGGCGTTGTTCGCCTTCGGCGGGACCAGAGGGGTCCTCCAGGGCGAGGACCCCTCTGGACTCCCCGCGCCCTGCGTGAGTGCGCGTCTCAACCCGCGGACTCCAGGCACGGCGCCTGTCTCGCCGCGCACGAGGAGTTTCCGTTTCAGGCGCCGTGGGCTGGAGCCACGGCGAGCTGCGCCGTCGTTGCCGCTTCCGTGACTCGATGGGCTGTGACTGAGCTCCGGCTCCGCTTCCGCTCCGCCTCGCACGCGACGGCTGCCGCTCCTGTGCCTGCGTGTCCCGCCGAAGGCGCACCACGTCGCGTCAGCGACACCATCGCATCCAAAAGGAAGACGACGACGACGACGCAGCAGCAGAAGGATCAGTCGGAAGAAAACAGCCAGTGCAGCTGCGTCTGCGGCCCGAGCTCATCGATGATGTGCCGCCGGAAGGCCCGCTTGATGCGGGTCGCGAGCTGCCCCATGCGCTGCTTGGACACACCGTAGCGGGCGCCCAGCTCGACGAGCGAGACGGGCTCATTGGCAATGAGATGCTCGCGCCAGATGGCGCGGTCGCGCTCATTGTCGAGCCCCTCATCGAAGCGCTTCATGAGGTCCTTGATGACCTTGCCGACCTCATTCTCGGCGGCGTTCTCCTCGGGACCGCGGTCATCGCCGGCGATGAGCTCCCCGAGGGTGCTGCCGTCGTCGTCGTTGCCGACCTGCGCGTCGAGGCTGGCCTCGCGACCGTCGAGGCGGGCGACGATGCGGGCGACCTCTTCGGGGGGCTCGTGGACCTCCTTCGCGATGTTCTCGACGGAGGCCTCCTTGCCCTCGGCGAGGAGCTTGCGGCGGACACGGGGCAGCTGGAAGTAGAGCTTGCGGCCCGCGCGGGTGTTGCCCGTGTGGATGGCGCGGCCGTTGGTCATCAGGAACTTCGTGAGCTGGGCGCGCATCCAGTAGACGGCGTAGGTGCCAAAGCGCGTGCCCTGGTCGGGGTCCCAGCGCTGGGCGGCGATGGCCATGCCCGCCGAGGCCTCCTGGATGAGGTCCATGATGTTGGTCCAGCTGCGCCGGTACTGGTGGGCCATCTTGATGACGAGGCGCAGGTTGTGGACGACGAGCTTCTTTTGCGCGGCGAGGTCCTGGTGGTCGCGCACCTTGAGGCCCAGCGCCCGCTCCTCCTCCTCGGAGAGGCGCTGCACGCGGGTCGCCTGACGGACGAAGGCCTTGTAGATGTCCTCGCTGCCGGAGGAGACGTCCTTGACGCTCTTGTGGAGCTCCTCGTCGCTGACCTCGGCGACGTCCTCCTTCACCCACTCGGCGCCCGGCTCGCCCGGCAGCGCCACCCGGCGGGCCCGCACGAGGCCCTCGCCGCCAACGTCGAGGACCTCGCCGTCGTCACCGAGGGCGGCGGCGTCGCCCTCGAGCGCGGCGTCGTCGGCGCCCTCGTCGTCGGCCTCGTCGGCCTCGACGATGGGCTCGACCGCCTGTCCCGCCCGACCGTCGTGGGGCACGGTGCTGTCGGCTTCGACTTCAGCGTCGACGACGGGGGCGGAGGCTGCGGGTTTCTTTCTGGCCACGGCGCTGGATTAGCGTTGATCCGACACCCTCGTCCACGGCGCAGGCGGCGGATGGTGCGACATCCACCCACACCCGACCGAGGTCACGGCGCCAGGCGGAACATGACCCGGCGGCTGGCGCTCCGCCCGCTGGCGACATCGACGACGGTGACGTCGGCGGCGTAGTCGCCCGCCGGCGCCTTGTCGCCGAGGCCCATCTCGGCGCCGACGACCTGCAGTGGCTGGGCCCGACGGGAGACGACGCTGTGCCGGCCGAGGGGCTTGTCGCCCAGCACCTCCTCGCCGCCATCGGCGAGGGCGACGAAGCGGGCGGTGACGTCGAGCTCGTGGCGGAAGCGACCGTCGGACGCGGCCTTCGGCGTGACGCCGTCGACCTCGAGGGTGAGGTGCAGCGTGCGGCCGGGCACGACGCCACCGGGCACGGGCTCCCAGACGCCGAGGCCCCGGTGCGGACCGAGGGTCACGGCGGCGACGTCGATGGTGGGGCCACGGGCGACCGCCAGCTCACGGCGCACGGCGTCGACGGCAACGAGGGCCTGATCGAGGCGCCCGTCGAGGGCAGCCCTCCGGGCGGCGTCGAGGTTCGACAGCACCGTGGATGACGCCGGCGCGGCATGGGCTGCGACGACGACACCGGCGACGACGACGAGGGCGGGGAGGAGATGACCGGCGCGCATGGGGGAAGGGTGCCCGATGCGGAGCCCTGCGTCACGGACCCCGCTGCCGGTGACGTCGGGGCGTGCTAGCCGGTGGCCATGCGCCGCGTCGTCCCTGCCCTCGCCCTCGTCGTCTCCCTCGGTCCGGCCGTGGCCTGCGAGGCGCCCCCGGCGGCGGGGTGCGAGCCCGCCTGCGCGACGCGCGCCCCCGCCTGCGACACCTGCCCGGCGATCGCCGAGGCCCTCTGCGTCGAGAGCGCCTGCGTCGACGTCGGCGACCGCGACGCCACCATCACCGCCGACGTCAGCATCAACCGCGACCTCGACGGCGTCGTCGCCGTCGTCATCGCCGTCGTCGCCGCCGACGACTGCGCCGGGCTCCCGCCGCTCGCCGGGGCCGACGGCGTCCTCGCCGGCACCCGCGTCGACGTCTCGGGCGGTCCCTTCCACCCGGATCTCGCCTTTGGCGAGGTGCCCGCCGGCACCGTCGTCGTCGCCGCCGACGGCCTGTCGGCCGACGGCGCCCTGCTCGGCCGGGGCTGCGCCGTCGTCGACGTCGTCGCTGGCGACAACGACGCGGGCGTCCTGTCGGTGGATCCCGGCTGAGGGCGTGACGCCGGACGCCGCCAGACCGGCCACGACGGCGCTACAGTCAGGGATGTCTGGAGGTCGGCATGGACCTGGGTGAACGCGAACAGCTGCTGCGGGGCATCGCCGACGGCGATGTGGCCCTCCGCGACATCGGCGGCCTGTCTGCCCAGGACATCTTCGCCATTGCCCGGGTCGGCGCCGCGGCGATGCAGGGCGGGCGCTATGCGCAGGCCGCCGACGTGTTCTCGGCCCTCGCCGCCCTCGAGCCCCGGGTGACGGCCCATCGCCTGCACCTCGCCCTCGCGCATCAGGGCGGAGGCGACGTCGACGCCGCCCTCGCCGCCCTCGACGCCCTGCTTGGTATCGCCGCCCACGCCGACGCCGACCTCGGCGACGACGTCGCGCGGGCCTGGCTGTTGCGGGCGGAGCTCCTTGGCCGGACGGATCGCGACGCGGCCCTCGCGGCCCTCGCGGCCGCCCGCGCCCTCACCTCACCCGCCGCCGTCGCCGTCGTCGACGCCGCCCTCGGGAGGCGCTGATGTCGTCGTTGCACCGCCTGCAGATGAATGTCCCCTCGCCGGTGCGCGGCCAGCAGGCCCCCGCCGTCGTCACCCCGGCAGGCGTGAAGCCGGCCGAGATCGACGCCGCGAAGAAGGTCTCGTCGCAGGTCGACGTCGCCGTCCTCGACGCGTTCCTGAAGGCCCGCGCCGGCGAGACGCCGAAGCAGAAGGGCCTCTTACCCGGCCTGATGGCCCTGCTCGGCGTGGCGCCGAAGGAGGCGCCGTCGAAGGAGGCCGTCGCGCTGCAGCAGCGGCTCAGCGGCGCCGTGCAGAGCCTCGGCCAGATCTACGCCGACGGCCTCGTCACCGAGGGCGAGATGCACGAGCTGCATCGGGCCCGCGGGCAGCTCCACGCCGTGCTGGGGCTGGCGTCGCCGCAGGTGCTGATGAACCTGCCAAAGGACGTGCGCGAGCGCGTGCAGAACAACCTGCTCGAGCCCCTGCAGGTCCTCGTCGACGCCGCCGACCGCCGCGCCGACCGCGTCTACACCCAGCTGCAGGCGCGCGACGAGCCCGCGCTGCGGGCCCGTCTGCAGGAGCAGCCGACGTTCCGCCACCTCGACCTCGCCGGCCTCGCGCGCGCGCAGCTCACGCCGTTCTCACTGCAGCGCTACCAGCCGGGTGACTTCGTCGCCGTGCCCCGCAGCGACGGCAGCGTCGACAAGGGCGTCGTCGTCGGCCACGCCGGCGGCGAACTGCAGGTGGAGGTCCTCGATCGCCGCACCAACGCGCTCGGCCTCAAGAGCCTGAGCGCCGCCGAGGTGGCGAAGGCGAACCCCCTGAAGGTCGGCGACCATCTCGAGGCGCCCGGCCTCAAGCTGTGGGTCACCGACGTCGGCCCCGCCGGCGTCGTCGGCACCGTGCAGGACGCGCGCGGCCAGGTGCGGCAGGTGGGCCCCGACGTCATCGCCCGCATCGCCGTCGAGGCGACGGCCGCGACGACGACGCAGGCGGTACAGGGTCCGGCGGTGCGCAGCTCGCGGCAGTCCCTCGACGCCGCCCTCGACGTCGTCTGGCAGCAGCGCGACGCCTTCCTCTCGGGCCAGAAGAACGTCTACAGCCACGTCTACAACGCCGTCGCCGACAAGAACGTGCTGACGCTGCCGAAGGCTGCATTCCTCGACGGGCTCGCGGCCCTCGCGAAGGGTCGACCGGCGGGGGTGGTGTCGAACACCCAGGGCTTCGGCGGCAGCGGCGACGCCATCTCGTCGGCGGTGCAGGCGTGGAAGAGCGGTCAGCTGCCGGCGGAGGGGCGCTTCTCGGCGGCGTCGTTCGAAAAGACCTTCTTCCGCTTCGAGCGGGAGAACTGGCAGCCCGACAAGATCACCCAGCGCGTCTACCTCAACACCGCCGCCGACCACGCCCCCGAGGTCATGCGCTTCGTCGTGCAGCAGATCGTCGACAACCCGGCGCGCTTCCCCGGCGTCGAGATGGCGAAGCTCTCGGGCCCGGCCGCCGTCGGCGAGCGCAGCGAGAACATCGTGCTCTACACGACCGGCGACGACGCCAGCCGCCGCGTGCGGGACGCCATCGCGCAGTACCAGGCGATGCACCCGCGCCACTTCATGCGCGAGACGCCGGCGTTCACCGAGGCCATCGCGCCCGGCGTCGCGACCGGCGACGAGCCCGCCGTCGGTGGTGGTCGCCTCTCGTTCGGCTCGCTGCGCGCCGACGTCATCGAGAGCGCCCTGCCGAAGGCCCGCGATCGCGCCCACCTCGGCGTCCTCGTCGACGAGGGGCTGCGGCGCATGGGCGTCGACCCGCAGCAGCCCCACAAGAACCTCCAGGTGAGCAGGGGCCTGTCATGACGACGAAGACGACCGCGCCGAAGACGCCGCCGGCGGACCTGCCGCAGCGCAAGGCCGTCATCGACGACGTCCTCGGCGGCCGCGCCTCGCCGGCCACGACGCAGGACGACCTGCTGCACTTCGCCGTCGCCCTCGTCGAGGCCCACGACCCGGCCTGGCTCGAGGCGCGCCTCAAGGACGCCCGCTTCAGCGTCGAGCACCGCACCACCGTCGGGCTGGCGCTGCGCGGGCCGCTGCGCCGGCCGGTGCTCTCGGCCCTCGGCGTGCCGCCCTTCCTGATCGGCTGAAGCGATGCGCGGCCGCCCCCTGCCCCACGCCGTCATCGTCGCCATCGTCGTCATCGTCGTCGCCACTGCAGGCTGTCCAGCGCCGCCGACGTCGGCGCCGCCCGACGCCGGCCCGGTCGACGACGCGATCCCCGCCTGTGCGCCCCTCGGCAGCGGCGACCTCGTGTTGACGGGCGTGGAGGCCGAGCCCGGCTTCGACGACGTCGTCCGCGCCGTCGACGTCGCGACGCTGCCTCCGACGCTGTCGCTCGCGCAGGCCTCGGCGTTCGAGCGGCTGCTCATCGGCTACCTCCTCGAGGGCCAGGCCATCGACGACACCGCCAACACCGTCGACGTCGGCGCCGCCGCCGCCCTCGGCCCCGCGGGCCTGACGGTGCTCGCCGCCATCACGCCCACCAACGACGTGGACGTCACCATCCTGCGGCGGGGCCTGCACCGCTTCTACGGCTGCGACCGCGCGTACCCGACGACGCTGCCGGAGTTCATCGCCGGCGTGCACGATTGGCGCGCCGACCCGCAGCAGACCATCACCTCGACGGTGAAGGGCCTGCGCCGGCGAATCTCCAGAAACGGCGAGACCGGCGTCTTCGTGGCCGAGACGCTGAACGACGACGACAGCGTCCGCGAAACCGAGATCATCCTCACCGACCGCCGACGCGACGGGGCCCTCGACTTCCTCGAGTACGACGCCGGCGGCATCCTGCGGGGCGCCAGCCGCTTCGCCGCCGCCGGCGGCGGCCAGACGACGGGCCCGGCGCCCTTTGCCTGCATCGCCTGCCACGGCACCGACGTCGTCTCGCCGGCGCCGCCCTGAGCGGACGCTGATCGTGAATCGGTTTCCACATGGCGATGCGGGTGGGACATCGTCGCTGTGCGACCCACATCCAGGCTGTCGCAGACGACCGCGTGATGTGACGGGCGACATAGACTGTTTCGCATGGGTCTGATTTCGCCCCCGACACGGCGCGGCTTCTCGCTGCTCGAGACGATGGTCGTGGTCGTCATCCTTGGCATCATGGCGAGCGTCGCCGTGCCGAACCTGCTGCCCGAGGTGAACAAGGCCAGCGTCAACGGCGCCGCCGACGTCGTCGCCGCCGCCGTCGCCCGCGCCCGCAACGAGGCGATGCTCAGCAAGCGCTGCGTGCGGGTGTTCGTCGACAGCACCCAGACGCACCGCCTCGTCATGGAGCGGCTCAACACGTTCGACTGCGACGATCGCCCGGCGACGTTCCCGGCCGGCTTCGGTGGCCGTGGCCTCGACGGCACGCCGGCGGTGTGGAGCCCCATCGCGACGGTGACCCTCGATACCCCGTCGGTGCGCCTCGAGCTCAGCGAGGCGCCCAACGACACGGCCGCCTGCAGCGCGCAAAACGGCGGCGTCGCCGGCACGCCCGCGGGCTTCTCGTGCCGCCATCTCATCTTCCGGCCCAACGGCCGCACGTGGACGCAGAACCCCGACCGCAACGACGACGCCGTCATCACCGTCTCGCACCCCGGCGTGCCGCAGGTGAAGCGGGTGCTCATCAACAGCAACGGCCTCATCTGCACCTACAGGCTCGATGCCCCGCTCATCGTCGCCACTGGTCCCGGAGACTTCGCATGCCCGCCATGAAGCCGAGGCATCGCGGCTACCTGCTGCTCGAGGCGGCGATCGGCGGTGCCATCGTCGCCGTCATCATCGGCGGCCTGCTCACGTCGCTGTCGCAGGCCCAGACGATGAGCATCATCGCCGCCCGCGAACAGACGGCGATCCAGCTCGTCAATGAGAAGCTCGATGAGCGCCGGGCCCTCGGCTTCGCCGGCGTCACCGCCGAGGTCCCCGCGACCGTCGTCGGCGTCACCGGCCAGTTCACGCGTCAGACGACCGTCACGAACTGCACCGAGACGGTGCCAGCCCCCGGCGCCAACATCCCCTGCAGGGACATCACCGTCACCGTGAGCTTCGTCGCCGGCCGCAACGCCTCGGCCGGCGCCGGCGGCACGCGCACGATGCAGGCGACCGCGAGGGTGTACCAGCAATGAGCACCGGCCGCCGCGCCCCGACGACGTCCGCCTTCACGCTCGTGGAGGTGATCGTCTCGCTCGTCATCTCGATGATCATCTTCTCCGTCGTCACGACGATCATGGCGAACACCCTCGTGCAGGGGAAGCGCGCCCGCGCCAAGGGCGAGATGGCGCGCGACGGCGCCCTCGTCGCCCAGCTCTTCAACCAGGAGCTGCGCCAGACGGGGCTCGGCGTCCCCAACGGCACGAACATCAACCCCGCCTACGGTACCGTCGCCAACGCCCGCTTCTACGCGTCGCTGCTCGTCGCCGGCGCAAGCCAGATCGGCGTGCTGGGCGACCTCGCCCGACCCGACGCCAACTACAGCGCCTACGGCGCGCTGCACGCCCGCGAGCTCAGCGCCGGCAACCACACCATCTGGCACACCGAGAACAACGGCACCTGCGCCCCCGACACCCTCGCCCCGGCCGCCGGGAGCTGTCGCACCGGTGTGACGAGCGTGTTCTTCCCCGGCGAGGACGGCTGTGCCGGCGTCGGCGCCTTCAACGATCGGACCTGCCCGTGGGGCCTGCGTCGCGTGCTGCCCAACGAGCGGCTCGTGCTCGTCTCCGGCGACGGGCGCTGGGGCGTCGCTGCGCTCGGCAACACCATCGAGAACGTCGGCCCCGACAACGTCTTCGCCAACCGGCTGAGCGCGCCGTGGAGTCCGGGCACCTGGCCGTCGTCGGGCATCTTCCCCATCACCGGCCCCGGGCAGATCCCCGGTCAGGGCTGGGTCGCCACGCTCGACCGCGTCTTCTACCGCTACGACGCCGCCACGCGGACCATCCAGCGCAACCACTGCCGCGGCGATCCCGACCCGGACAACGCCAACTTCCCGGGCCCGACGGCGACGGCCATCCCGGCGACGCTCACGTACACGCCGACCGGCGGCGTGGCGACGACGTGCGACGGCTTCGAGGTGGTGGCCCGCAACGTCGAGAGCCTCGTGTTCACCTACTTCAACGCCAACAACGCCCCCGTCCCCGTCAGGAACACCGGCGCCCTCAAGCGCTCGGTACGCCGGATCGCCTACCGCATCGAGTTCCGCGACACGATCGACGGCCGCGATGTCACCCACGACGTCGCCGGCTCGGTGCGACTCCAGAACCTGTGAGGCCCCCGATGACGACGACGCCGACGACTCCGACGACGCGCTTCCGTGGCACCGTGCTGCTCGTGGTGATGCTGCTGCTCGCCGTGGCAACCGCCGTCGCAGTCAGCCAGTTCACCGTGGTGTCGAACGAGGCCGTCTCCAGCGTCCGCGTCGAGGAGGAGCTGCAGGCGCGCGCCATCGCCGAGGGCTGCCTCGCGCTCGCCGAGCGCTACGCGCAGGAGTACATCGGCGAGAGCCCGCCGGGCTTCAACTTCCCCGACTTCGACGGCCTGCTTGATCGCGACAACACGCTCAACACCGCCGACGACTACCTGCCGTCCTTCGGCGTGCGGGTCCTCGTCCCGCGCACCCTGACGCCGACGACGGGGGCGACGGCTGCGGCCCACCAGTGGGCCTTCCTCGCCCGCGGCACCGCCCCCAATCGCGGCGGCTGCCTCATGCGCATCGAGGACAACAGCGACGACGGCCTGCCGAGCGTGCCGTCGGGGACGACCAGCGCGATCGAGGGCCTCGGCCGCGACGTCTCCCAGCGCGACCGCGACCGCGCCATCACCATCACCGCAGTCGGCCTCTTTCCCGTGCTCACCACCACCACCGCCGACGAGGCCTGGGAGCGCGCCCACGCCCGCGTGACCCTCAAGAAGCTCTTTGCCGCCGAGAACCCGCAGGAGGCCCCGCCGGCCCTGCAGGCCTGCGACGACATCTCGCTGAGCGCCAACACGCAGATCCGCGGCCTCGGCGGCGTGCAGGGCGACAGCATCACCATCAGCGGCGGCAGCACCTGCGGCTGCGGGCAATACACCGGCAACACCGTGACGCCGGCGACGCCGCCGAACACCTGCGCCGCGCCGTGTGTGGCCCCGTCGGTGGCGACCGCTGCGCCGCCGGCCTGCGCCGCGCCCGCGATCCCGAACACGACCTACTACATGGACAACAAGGGCTTCGGTGATCCCTTCAGCAACACCAACAACATCGGCGACGACGACAGCTGCAAGGTCTACATCGACCGCTTCGGCCGCGTCTTTGTCTGGGACTTCACCGACAGCTACGCCAATGAGCCACTCGACTCCTCGCGCGGTGTGCCGTTCTCGCCGCTGTCACAGTTTGTGGTCCCGTTCGCCGCTGGCGCCCTGGTGCACCAGACCATCCCGAACCTCCCCCGCCACGACTGCACGAACTACCGGACCGACCCCGTCGAGCTGCCCTGCGAGTGGGACACCGTGGGCTCGAACACGGGGGACGAGCGGGTGACCTGCGACTTCACGAACCCGAACCCGAAGCTGCGGCAGACGCCATGCTGGAAGCCCATCGCCCATCTCGGCGACCTCCAGATCATGACCTCGGACGTGACGCTCGGCACCGCGACGATCCCGAGCCTCAGCGGGCTGCGCGCCAACCACTTCGAGATGTCGAGCAACGAGAACAGCGAGGACCTGCTGTTTCTGAAGAACAAGCCCATCCCGAATGTGCGCGATCAGACGAAGCGCTTCGCCACCGGCCTCGCCGCGACGACCATCTGCGGCGACCCCAACGGCTGCGAGGACTGCACCGGCGCCTCCAACAACGACTGGTGGACGGAGTGCTCGTCGAACGTGAGCACCGTGGCAAAGACACGCACCTGCGAGGACTTCCACTCCCACGGCCACCAGAACAATCGCCACATCCCGTGGCCCATCGTGTTCGCCTGGGACGTCGACCCCGCCTTCGAGATCAACTTCGAGTTCGAGGGCGCAGCGACGAAGCCCCTCAACGCCACCATCCTCACCAACGGCAAGGTCGCCTTCGGCGCGGCGGTCTCCTTCTGCTGCGCCGAGTGCGGCACCGGCGACAGCTGCATGGCACCGACGACGGTCCCCACCGGCATGACGAACAAGTTCATCGCGACCGCCAACTGTGTGCAGGGCAACTCCCAGGTGCCCCAGCCGAGCTTCACGGTGCCGCCCGCGGTGCCGGGCCCGGTCCAGTTCAAGGCCTCGGGGTACGGCTACGCCTTCAAGGCCGACGGCGTCTGCGAGATCGCCGCCAACAGCACCGTCATCGGCGACGTCGAGTGCAAGGCGATGCTCCTCACCGGCAACAACTGCATCGTCGGCAACGTGATGGTGACCGGCACCGATCCGGCGGTGGGCTGCGCGAGCCCCAACTGCCCCAACATCGGCACGTGCATCAATGGCGGCAGCCCGGCCCTCATCGGCAGCATCTACTCGCAAGGCTCGGTGTGTGCGCTGTCGAACGGCGCGCTCAAGGGCGACATCTTCAGCAAGAACAACGTCCACTTCTCCAGCAACTTCAGCCTCAACGGCCGCGTCTTCGCCGAGCAGGACATCATCCTCAACAGCAACGCATCGGTCCTCTTCAACGACACGACGCAGATCATCTCGGCCGGCAACCAGGGCCTGACCACCTTCATGGAGACGAGCTGGTAGTGAGCGACCCCCGCGACGACGACCCGTCTGGCTCCGGCGGCGCCGAGCGCGTCGAGCGGGTGCGCGCGCGCGTCAGCGTCACCAACGCCCGCATGGCCCGCCCCGTCATCGAACCGGGGCCGGTCGACGACGAGGACAGCATCTTCGGCTCCACCCTTGGCGGCCAGTCGCTGCCCCCGCGGGCAGCGCCGACGTCGACGCCGCCGCGGGAGCACACCAATCCGGGAGTGCCCCCGCGAGAGCGCACCGATCCGGCAGCGACGCTGCCGTCGTCGTCGTCGGGCTCGGGCCCCGCCGAGCGCCCGTCCCAGCCGATGGCGTCGCGCAACCGCTCGGGACTGACCGTCGTCCGCGCCGTCGACCTCCAGGCGGCAGCGCCGCCTGCGCCGACGCTGGCGCCCTCCCTGCTGCCGCCGCGCCGGGTGCCGACGGCGTCACCGGCGCCGCCGCCGCCGCCCCTTGTCGATCTCGACACGCTCATGGGCCCCGGCGGGGCCACGCCGCCGCCGCCCGCGCTGTCGACGTCCTCGACGCCCCGTCCGGCGCCGCCACCGCCGGCGCCCCGGGCGGTGACGAGCCTCGACCCGCCCGTCGAGCCGACGCATCCCGGCAAGCGGGTCCCGATGAGCCTCGACCCGCCCGTCGAGCCGAGCAGCGGCCGGACCCTCCGCCCGACCGGCCTGATGAGCCTCGACCCGCCCGTCGAGCCGAGCAACCCGACGAAGCGGCCCGACGCCGGCAAGGCGCCCCCCGCGCGCGTCGCCAGCAACCCGGCGCTGCCGATCCCCGTCGACGACGGCCCACCGATGGCCCCCCGCAAGCCGCTGCCGACGGGGCTGCGCGAGGACGGCACACCGCTGAGCGCCGCCGAGGCGGCCCTGCCGAGCCTGTTTCGGACCCCCGAGCAGGTCGTGCAGCGACGACACATCCAGATCGCGGCCACCGGCATGGGCGGCATCGTGCTCGCCGTCGTCACGGTGATGCTGTGGCTCGCCAACCGGCCGCCGCCACCAAAAACCGGCTCCGTCCACTTCGCCGTCGCCGACAAGGCCACTGTCAGCCGCCAGTACGTCGCCGGCCTCGCCCGCCTCGAGCTGGAGGACGTCGCGATCGTCGTCGCCCGCGTCATCGCCCCGGTCGCGCGGAGCCTGTTGCCGAAGGACGCGCCGGCCCCCGAGGTCGTGCTCACGCGTGACACCGAGGCCGTGGCGTTCTCGACGCCGGATGGTCGCCTCGTGTTCTCGCAGGGCATGCTGATGACGCTGTCGAGCCAGGCCGAGCTCGCCGCCCTCGCAGCACACCTCCTCGCCCACCAGACCCGCTACCACCTCGACGACGCCATCGACGCCGAGGCGAAGGTCCTCGTCCCCGAGGTGCGGGCGGCCGTCGGCAGCAACATGGCCACCCCGGGCGGCACCCGCGTCGCCACCGTGGGCCTGTGGCACACCTTCAGCGACGCCGAGGAGCAGGAGGCCGACGCCGCCGCCGTCCTCGCCCTCAAGCGCGCCAACTGGGACGCCACCGCCCTGCGCACGCTGTGGCAGCGCCTCGACAGCGCGTCGCCGAAGTTGGCGCTCGTGACCCGCCATCCCCTCACGCCGGCGCGGGTGGCCGCCCTCGAGGCCGCCGAACAGCTCCGCCTGCAGGGCAGCGACCTCGTCGGGGGCGACGTCGGCCGCACCAACAGCGTCGAGTACCAGGCCCAGATCAAGGACGTCATCGTGCCGCCCGTCGTCGTCGCGAAGGCCGCCGCAGAGGAGCCGGCGACGCCGACGACGTCGGAGCCCGTCGTCACCCGGCTGACGACGCCCGTGGCCGCGCCGAAGGAGGCGCCGAAGAAGGAGCCGGTGCCGGAGCCGCCGGCGCCGCCGAACCCGCGCAGCCCCCGCGACGCCAACGACTGAGCGCGGGGCGCGTCAGGCGCCGAGGACGCGGGCGACCTCTTCGAGCTGGGTCTCGAGCTGGGCGTCGATGACGCCGGACTCGGTCTCGATGAGGACGCCGCCGGGCTTCACGCGCCGGTCTTCGCGGATCTCGAGGTCCTTGGCGCGGGTGAGGTTGCTGACGAGCCGATCCTTCGCCGCCCGCAGCGCCTTCGCGTCACGCGGGTGCACGCGCAGGTTGATGTCGCGGGCGTTCTTCGCCGCCATCAGCGCGGTGGCGGCGACGTCGACGACGGCGTCTTCGCGCTGGTGGAGCTCGGCGACGAGGATCTCGTGGGCCACCTTGATGGCGGTGCGCACGACCTCTCCCTCGACCTCTTTGAGCATGCGGGCGAGGAGCCCCTGGATCTCGTCGCGCATGTGCTGCGCCTGGGCGTGCCCCTCTTCGCCACCCTCGGCCGTCGCCTCGTCGACCTGGCGCTGCACCTCGGCGCGGGCCTCGTCGAGCATGAGCTGACGGCCACGTTCGGCTTCGGCGATCAACAGCTCGGCGTCGTCCATGGGTGCATCGTAGCGCGGCGCGGGAGACGGCGCTCAACCCTCGGGGGCCTCGTCGACGCGCTCCTGCTCGCCGCTCGCCACGAGCATCAGCTCATCGACGGCGTTGAGGGTGCCGGCGAGCTCGTAGGCGTGGACGCCGGTGCTGTGCCGGTCGATGGCGATGCGGGGCAGCCAGAAGAGGTGGTCGCCCGGCCGGGCCACGCCGGGCAACGCCGTGAAGCCCGCGCGATAGCCCGCCTGCCGCGCCGCCTTCACGACGTGGTCGGCGACGTACGGGGGGCGACCGAAGGGGTAGCTCACCACGTCGGCGAAGGCGCTGCCGCACAGCTGCTGCAGGCGCTCGCGGGGGCGCACGAGCTCGTCGAGCAGGGCGGCCTCGCTGGCGCTCGCCAGGGAGAGGTGGGCGTGACCGTGGGCGCCGACGCTGATCAGCGGCTCGCTGCACAGCCGACGGAGCTCGGCCTCCTGCAGCATGCGGTCGAGGGACGGCACGGCCGGCCGCCCACCGACGAGCGAGAACAGCTCGTCGAGGCGCCGCTGCAGCTCACCCTCGTCGAGGGACGCCAGCGCCAGCATCAGGCGATGCACCGTGCGCTGCCGCGCCTTCGGCGTGTCCGTCGGCAGCACCCGATCGACGAAGCCGACGGCGACCGGCCGGGGCGCGATGGCCTGGACGACGCCGTGGACCTGGCTGTCCCACAGGGTCTCGCCGACGTCGTCGAGGGGCCCCGTCGTCACGAAGACCGTCGCCGGCACCGCGTGGGCCTTCAGCACCGGCAGGGCGAGCTCCATCGTCGAGGCGAAGCTCTCGTCGAAGGTGAGGACGCCCAGGCCCTCCTTGAGCCGCTCACCGCGCTGCAGGGCCGAGAGGGCCTCGCCGACGTGGACGAAGCGCAGCGTGCGCTTCGCCTGCTCGAGCGCCGTGCCGAGCTCTTCCGCCGTCGTCGCCGAGCCGCGCAAGCGGTCGGGGTGGGCCTGCCCGCGCGCGGTGTCGGGCACGAGCCGGCGACAACGGAAGAAGGCGACGCCGGCACCGCGGCCGAGGACGCTGAGGTGGTGCAGGCCCTGCCGCACCGGCGGCACGCGACCGAGGCCCTTGAGGGCCCCGCGCAACAGGTACGAGACGCCGGTGCGGATCATCGCCAGGAAGGCGGCTCAGTGGCCGGCGAGGAAGCGCTCGGCGTCGATGGCCGCCATGCAGCCCGAGCCCGCGGCCGTGATGGCCTGACGGTAGATGCTGTCCTGCACGTCGCCGCAGGCGAAGACGCCGGGGATCTTCGTCTTGCTGCTCTTGCCGTCGGTGATGAGGTAGCCGGTCGCGTCCATGTCGAGCTTGCCGGTGAAGAGCTTCGTGTTGGGCTGGTGACCGATGGCGACGAAGAGGCCGCCGCAGGCGACGACGCGCTCCTCGCCCGTCTTCGTGTTCTTCAGCTTCACGCCGGTGAGCCAGTCCTTCTCGAAGATGCCCACCTTCTTCTTCTCGGTGACGATCTCGACGGGGACCTCGTTGGTCATGATCTCGATCTTCGGATTCTCGCGCGCGCGATCGACCATGATCTTGCTGGCGCGGAACTCGTCACGACGGTGCACGAGGATGACCTTGCTCGCGAAGCGGGTGAGGAACTGCGCCTCCTCCATCGCCGTGTCGCCGCCGCCGACGACCATGAGCTGCTCGCCCTTGTAGAAGGCGCCATCACACGTCGCGCACGCCGAGACGCCGGCGCCCGCGTTCATGAGCTCCTTCTCCTTCGGCAGGCCGAGGAGCTTCGCCGTCGCGCCGGTGGCGATGATGATCGACGCCGCCGTCAGCGTCTCGCCGCTCTCGGTGGTGAGGGTGAAGGGGCGCTTGCTGAGGTCGACGCTCTCGATGTTCTCCTGGCGCACGGCGGTGCCGAAGCGCTCCGCCTGCTCCTTGAACTTCGCCATCATCTCGGGGCCCTTGATGCCGTGGGGGAAGCCCGGGAAGTTCTCGACCTCGCTGGTCCACATGAGCTGGCCACCGGGGACGTTCGGCGCCGCGCCCTCGAAGACGACGGGGCTCAGGTTCGCGCGGGCCGTGTAGAGGGCCGCCGTCCAGCCCGCCGGGCCGGAGCCGATGATCACCACCTGATGCTGCGCAGTCGTCGTCATGGGAAGCTCCAATCGGTGTGAGAGTCTGAGGCGTATACTCCGTCGCCAGCGACGGCAACGGTGCGAATGTCGTCGGTCTGATGCTCAGAGGGGCGCGCGGTTGCTCAGATCGGGGGCACCGCGGCGCGATGCCGGCAGCAGATGGACCAGCACTGCCAGCGCCGCCGCTGCCGCCGGCCGGCTCCCCACATCGACCGCCGTCGCATCCGGCGGCGGCCGCGGCGCCTCGGCGTCCAGACGCTGCAAGAGGGCGGCGGCGCTGTCTTCGTCGAGCTCATCCTGCCGATGCGCCATGAGCCGCGCCCGCCGCACGCCGACGTCACCGACGAGATGAAAGGTCCGTACACGCGAGCCGAGCACGCTCTCGGCATAGAGCCCCTCGACGACGAGGCCCTCGCCGACGAAGCGACGCTCCAGCTCGTCCTTGAGGGCCTGCCGCACCCGCTCGTCGTCGAGGAGGGCGCCGGCGCGGATCACGAGGTCGCGCTCGGCCTCACGCAGGTGCTCGGTGAGGTCCTCCCCCGACAACAGCACCCGGTAGAACGGCGGCTCGGTGAGGGGCTCCATGACGAAGCCCTTGTCGAAGAGGCTCTTCACGAGGGCCCGCGGCGACGTGTCGGCCTTGCCGGCGCGGGCGTCGCGCTCGACGAGGGCGAGGGCCCGCGAGACCGCGCCGGTGCCGAAGAAGCGATGCTGCAGCCGACGCGCGAGCAGCGCCCCCACCTCGGTCTTGCCGGTGTAGGGCTCGCCCCCCAGCGCGATGCGGAACGTGCGGCCCGCCAGCACGAGATCCTCGATGGCGACGATGCGGCCCATCGCCTTCACCTCGGCCGGCGTCGTCGGCCGCGCCCGACCCGTGAGGTCCCGCAGCGCGGTCATCGCCCGGGCGATGTCGACGGCGACGGTCTCGACCTCGCGCTCCAGCGCCGCGACGGGATCGTCGAGAACGGGCTCGGTGCCCCGCTTGATGCGGGCGATGCGCTCCAGGCGCGACACCGGCCGCGCCAGCAGCTCGAGGGTGCGGGCGGCGAAGTAGCGCACGATGAAGCGGGGGTCGCGACGCTCCTGGGCACCGAGCTCGTCGAGATAGGCCGACAGCAGGGCGTCTTCGGCGTCTTCGTCGGCGCACAGCTCGGCGGCGACGGCGAAGCGGGCGAGGTCGAAGGCGGCGTCGCCGAGGACGGCGCGGTCGAGCCCCACCATCATGAGCGGCGAGGTCATCGGTCCACGCTCGGCGCGGGCGACGAGGTAGGCGGGCTCGGGCGCGCCATGGCTCAACACCCGTCGACGGGCGGTGCGGAAGGCGTTGTCCTGCGCGACGACGACAGCCCGCAGGGCCCGCAGCGTGTCCGACAACGACAGCGTGAGGAGGTCGTGGCCGAGCCCGTCCTGCTCGCGCAGCGCGATCCAGCCGCGCAGCTCGTCGGCGGTCTTTCGGTAGACGTCGAGCAGCGACATCTGCCCGTCGGGCAGGCGCCCCTGCAGGTCCATCACCCGCGCCCCGTGCAGCCGCGCGAACAGCACGCCGACGTCGGCGGCCCTCGCCCGCGGCAGCGGGGCCTCGAGGACGCGGCCGTCGATCCAGTCGTAGGCCAGATAGCGGCGCTCGATGCCGTCGCGACCAAAGAGCACGTGCCGCGTGCGCAGCGTCGGCACGATCGCCGGCGACGTCGCCGTCTGCAGGGCCACGAAGGCCTTCGCCTCGACGTCGACGCGGCGACCGGCCGGGTCCTCGTCGACGCGGATCGTCAGCGGCGTGGCGCCGTCGACGCGGAAGGAGCGCAAGGTGCCCCGCGGCATCAGCTCGACGACACCGCCGGGCGGCCCGCCCATCAGCTCCGCCGCCGCCTTCGCCACGATCTCGGGAGTCACCGCCTGCTTCACGCCGACGTGCATAGCGCAGCCGCCGCGCCCCCGGACCCGCCGGCCGACAGTGCGACAGGGTACGGATGTTCCGTACATCCCGCGGAGAGCGTGTCGGTGGATGTCCTACAGCCCTTGTGAGCCCGCCGGCGTCGTGGGAGACGGCGCCGTCCACCCACCCAGAGAGGTCTCCGTGCTGCAGCCACGCCGTTCCTTCCTCGCCGCCTCCGTCCTCGTCCTGTGCGCCATCGCCGGCTGCGAGAAGAAGCAGCCCGCCGGCGCCGACGGTGGCGCGACCCCGCCGCCCGCGCCCGGCCCGGCGCCGGTGGCCTCGGCCCCCGTCGACGCCGACACCATCCTCTTTGGCGAGGTCGGCTCCCTCACCGGCGCCCAGGCCACCTTCGGCGTCTCGACGAAGAACGGCATCCAGATGGCGATCGACGAGGTGAACGCCGCCGGCGGCGTCACGGTGGATGGCAAGGCGAAGAAGATCGCGGTCCGCGTCTACGACGACCAGGGCAAGAGCGAGGAGGCCGCCAACGCCGTCACCCGCCTCATCAACCAGGACAAGGTCGTCGTGATCCTCGGCGAGGTCGCGTCGTCGAACTCGCTGGCGATGGCGCCCAAGGCCCAGGCCGCCTCTGTCCCCATGATCACGCCGTCGTCGACGAACCCCAAGGTCACCGAGGTCGGCGACTACATCTTCCGCGTCTGCTTCATCGACCCCTTCCAGGGCACCGTCATGGCGAAGTTCGCCACCGAGAACCTGAAGGCGAAGAACGTCGCGATCCTCAAGGACAACAAGAGCGACTACAGCCTCGGCCTCACGCAGTTCTTCACCGAGACCTTCACGAAGCTCGGCGGGACGATCGTCGCCGAGGAGGCCTACTCCCAGGGTGACACCGACTTCCGCGGCCAGCTCACGGCCATCAAGGGCAAGAACCCCGACGCCATCTACGTGCCCGGCTACTACACCGACGTCGGCGTCGTCGCCCGCCAGGCCCGCGAACTCGGCCTCAAGGTGCCGCTCCTCGGTGGCGACGGCTGGGAGAGCGAGAAGCTCTTCGAGCTCGGCGGCAGCGCCATCTCCGGCTCGTACTTCTCGAACCACTACTCCACCGACGACCCGACGCCGCGCGTCCAGAACTTCATCAAGAACTACGAGCAGAAGTACGGCAGCAAGCCGGACTCCCTCGGCGCCCTCGGCTACGACGCCGCGATGGTCGCCATCGAGGCCATCAAGCGCACCGGCTCCGTCGACGGCAGCAAGCTGAAGGACGCCATCGCCCAGACGAAGGATCACCCGGGCATCGCCGGCAGCATCACGCTCGACGCGAACCGCAACGCCGTGAAGCCCGCCGTCATCCTGCAGGTGAAGGACGACAAGGCCGTCTACGTCTCGACCGTGAACCCTTGACACGACGGCCTCGCCGACGGCGACGCCCACCGAGACGAAGAGCGGCGCCCGCGAGGGCGCCGCTCTCTTTGTGGCGTGTGCGGGCGCGCTGTCGCTCAGGCGACGACGACGTGGTCGGCGGAGGCCTTCAGCAGCGCGTCGCCCTGCACGAGGCCGATGGCCTTGTCGAGGTCACGGCCGAAGGCGCGGTCGACGGGCGCAAACGGGATCTCGCGACGCACGAGGCGGTGCACGGCCATCAGCGCCGCGCTCGACGTCACCGGCGCCCGCAGGTCGATCGCCTGGGCCGCGCACATGAGCTCGATGCCGAGCACGCGGCTCACGTTGTCGACGACGACGGCGGCCTTGTTGGCCGCGGTCATGCCCATGGAGACATGGTCCTCGCGGCTCGCCGACGACGGGATGCTGTCGACGCTGGCCGGGTGGCAGAAGACCTTGTTCTCGTTGATGAGCGCCGCCGCCGTCACCTGCAGGATCATGAAGCCGGAGTTGAGGCCCGGGTCCGGCGCGAGGAACGGCGGCAGCCCCGACGAGAGGCTCGGATTCACGAGCTGCTCGACGCGGCGCTCGGAGATGTTGGCGAGCTCGGCGGCGGCGATGGCGAGGAAGTCGAGGGCGAGGGCCACGGGCTGGCCGTGGAAGTTCCCGCCGGAGATGACGTCGTCGTGGCCGGAGTCGAAGTCGCCGGCGAGAAAGACCAGGGGGTTGTCGGTGGCGGAGTTGAGCTCGCGGGTGAGGACTTCGCGCACGTAGGCGAGGACGTCGCGGGTGGCGCCGTGCACCTGGGGCATGCAGCGCAGCGAGTAGGGGTCCTGCACCTTGCCGCAGTCGGCGTGGCTGAGCTTGAGCGCACTGTCGGCGAGCAGGGCCCGCAGGTTCTTCGCCGACGTCGACTGCCCCGGATGCGGACGGGCATCGTGGATGCGGTGGTCGAAGGCGCGGTCGGTGCCCTGCAGGGCGTCGCAGGACATCGCGCCGATGAGGTCGGCGAGGCGGGCGCAGCGCTCGGCGGCGTGCAGCGCAAAGAGCCCGGTGGCGACCATCGCCTGCGTGCCGTTGATGAGGGCGAGGCCCTCCTTGGCCTGCAGGGTGATGGGGCCGAGGCCGGCGCGGGACAGGGCCTCGGCGGCGCTCACCCGCTGGGCCTGCCCCGTCGCCGTGCGCACGAAGGCGTCGCCCTGCCCGAGCAGCAGCAGCGTCGTGTGGGCGAGGGGAGCGAGGTCACCGGAGGCGCCGACGCTGCCCTTCTTCGGCACGTACGGCGCGGCCCCGCTGTTGAGCAGGGCGACGAGCGCGGCGAGGATCTCGGGGCGGCAACCGGAGTGGCCGACGGCGAGGGTCTGGGCCCGCAGCAGCAGCAGGGCCCGGGCGACGTGCATCGGCATCGGCTCGCCGGTGCCGACGGCGTGCGACTCGATGAGGTTCTGCTGGAGGAGGGCGACCTTGTCCTTCGGGATCTTCTTCTCAGCGAGCGCGCCGAAGCCGGTGTTGATGCCGTAGTGCGGCTCATCGCCGGCGGCCATCTCGTCGACGAGGGCACGGGCCTTCGCGAGGCGGGCCATGACGGCGTCCTGCACCTCGACGCGCTCGTGGTGCGCGGCGACGGCGATGACATCTTCGATCGTGAGGGAGCGACCATCGAGAACAACGGGCATGGCCCGTCGCTAGAAGCGCACCCCGTCGGCGTCAACGGCCGGCAAGGCCGGCGCGGGGGCGCGACGCAGCGCGTGATGGCGTCGACGTCAGCGGCCGCGGGTCGACGACAGGATGAAGGTGCCACGCGGGACCGCGGGCGGCTGGGCGTCGACGTCGGTCGTGAACAGGGCCTTCGGGTAGCGCCAGGTGAGGACGCGGGGCGGCGTCTTGCCGGGGATGCTGCTCTCGAAGAGGGTCGCGAGTCCCCCCACCAGCGTGACGTCGGTGGCGGGCTCGATGACGCGGATGAGGCCGTTGATCGGACCGAGGGGGGCCGGCGCACCGCCGAGAATCGACACCCGGCTGCGAATCGCGGTACCGGCCGGCACCGTGGTGGTGGTGCCGATCAGCGGGCTCGCGACGTCGCGCCACCCCGACGACAGGAAGGTCACGCGCTCGGCGATGATCGCGATGCGGACACTGTCGCCGACCTGGTTGAAGTCGCCCTGCACAAAGACGGGCCGATCGCTCACGATGGTGAGGCCCGTCGCGGCGAAGGCGCTGAGGTCCCGCCCCCGCACGAGGCGGACGGCATCGATGCGGGCCCAGTTGTCGTCCTCGCAGTCGGCGAAGTGGTCGCCGGTGAAGAGCCCGGGGCTCTCGCCACCCTCGAACGAGGCCTCACCCGAGGTCATGGTCCCGCACAGCGGCCAGGGCAGCCGCTGCTGCTGGCGACCGTCGCTGTCGGGGAAGTCGATCGTGCCGGCCGGCGCCGACGTCGGCACACCGTGTGACGCCGAGATGTAGAGCACCCCGTTGAAGCGCTGGCTGTCGGGACAACCACCGGCCGCGCCAGGCAGACAGGCGTGGATGCCGAGCTCACCGTTGCGGTTCTCGTGCATCGCCGCCGCAAGCATGCCGAGGTCGATGTTGATGGGACTCACCGGCTGCGCGAGGTCGACGTCGCGAAAGCCACCGCGGGTCGCGTCGAGCAGCGCGGCCTTCGGGCCGCCCTTGCCGGCCTGGGGGCCACCGCTGAAGCCAACACAGGCCGACGGGCGCGAGAAGCTCGCGAGCGGCGACGTCGCGTCACACACCGTGCCCCCGAGGAACCCGGCGGGGTTCGGGGTGCCATCGCCGGCCAGCTCGATCGCGCCGTAGCTGACGACGCCGGCGCCGGCGCCTCCGTCGACAAGGCCGCGACCGTTGCGCTCGTAGCGGGAGTAGAGGCGCCGCACGGCGGGGTTGCCCGAGAGCCACTGCGCGGCGTTGCTGTCGTCGGCGACGAGGTTGCACTCCTCGATGGGCTGCCCGTCGGCGCACGGGTGGTCGGACCAGATGCGGCGCCCGGGCCAGCTCGCGCCGCGCACGTACCACTCACCGTCGATGATGCGGATGCCGGCGGCGTGGGCGAGGCGCGACGGCGACGCACGCTCGAAGGGCTTGGGCGGCTCGATGAGGAAGCGCAGGCCGTCCCGGGTGTCGCCCGGATCGACCGGCTTCGGCAGTGACAGGCTCGCGTTGGTCTGACCGACCCGGGGGTGGAGCTTCGGCTTCGGATCCGGCTTCTTCGCCGGGGGATCGGGGTCGGGCGGATCGGGCATCTCCACCGTTGCGGCGAACTGGCCCCAGGCGATGCCATCGGCATCGGGCTCGACGACGAAGGCGTCGCTGGCGGTGACGTCGACGGCGAGGGCAGAGAAGGCCGGCAGCTGCAGGAAGCTCAGCGCCGCCAGCGGCTGGGTCTCGCTCACCCGGCAGGGCGGCACGCCGTTGGCGCGCAGGGCGATGCGCAGCTCCAGGTCGATCACGGTGACGCCGAGGCCCGCAAACGGCCCCGACGGGACGGTCATCAGCTTCGAGTCCTCGGTGGGCTCGGCGCGCAGCTCATCGATGATGACGTCATCGGCGAGCACGCCCTGCCGCAGCGGCTCGAGCTCGGCGTCGAGCTGCTGGAGCGTCGAGGTCCGCGGCGCCGCCTTCTTCAGCATCTCCGACGCGATGTTCACGACGCCGTCGCACAGGTAGTAGGAGCGTCGCAGGCCGAGGAAGCGCCCCGACGACTTCGACGCCGCCGACAACCGCACGAACATCGTGGTCAGAAGCGCCGTCAGCAGCAGCGAGATCAGCAGGACGATGCCGAGGGCGTAGCCACGTCGTCGCTTCATTCGTCCTCCAGCGTCAGCGCCACGCGCTCGGTGGCGATGCGGACGCGTCCGCCGGTGACCCGCCGGGCAGGTCCCCAGGGCGTCGACACCACGTCGTTCCGACCGGTGTCGCGGATGACCGCGAGGGTCGAGACGCCGGCCATCACGGCCTTTTCGGGCACGAGGGTGTCGTCGGGGCGCCCCCGCTCACCGCCGTTGTTGGGCCACCAGCGGTCGTCGCCGACGGCGCTGTCGATGAGGGCGTCGTTGTCGATCGTGTAGCCGAGGGCGGCCTGGAAGTCGGCGACGATGGGCAGCACCGTGAGGCGCTCGCCGACGACGTCACGATCGCCATTGAGTTCGGCGTGCATGTTGAGGGCGCCGAGTGTGTCGCCCGTCCACTCGACGTACCAGGTCTTCACGTCGGCGAGGACGATGACGGCGCCGGGGAAGCCGTCGGTCGCCGCCGTGGAGAGGGCCAGCGGGCGCGGCAGGGCATCACCGGGGACGATGGGGACGACGTCGAACTCGCAACCGCTCCCGACCGAGCGCAACACGACGGGCTGGACGGTGTCGGGCCAGACGAGCGCCACCTGGCGGATGAAGCCGTCCTCGTTCAGGCAACACACGTCGCTCCCATCGAGCGAGACGGTCTCGACCTGGATGCGGGTGTCGCTGATGCCGGCCTCGATGCTGCAGCTCGGGAAGCGCGGGATGGCCTGGATGAGCGTGAGGCGATCGCTGCCGTTGCAGGCCGGGTAGCCGTCGCGGGCGAGGCAGTCGTCCTCGACGATGACGGACGCCCAGGCCGGGCGCCGCCGCCCGCGAGGCGCAGTTCCTCGGCGATGAAGAGTGCTCCGCCCCGGGCGAGATCGGTGGCCTCGGCGTCCTTGCCGACGGCGCGCCCCAGCTGCAGGAACTGGGCGTAGGCGCCGATCGCCGAGAACGAGACGATGCCGGCGATGGCGATGGTGACGGCCATCTCCATCAGGGTGAAGCCGCGGCGACTCACGAGCGCCCCCGCTGGGGCAGATAGGTCACGAGCCGCAGCCGGCGCGGGATGACGTCGGACCACGTGATCTCGACAGCGAGGCGGAAGGCGCCGGGGACGGGCCGGTTCGGATCGAGCGACCACGTCGACGTGAAGAGCCCGTCGGGTGACGCCTGGCCCTCCTCGGTGAAGCGCACCTGCCCGCGTGCTGGCACGTTGCGCAGCTCGTCCTCGAGGATCAGCGACTCGAGGTGGCTGGCGGCGACGCGCTCGGCGGCCGCCACGCGACGGGTGTGGGCCGCATTGGTGAAGCCGAAGGTCATCGCCGCCGCCGCTGACGCCAGGACGATCGCGAGGATGGCACCGGCCACCATCACCTCGATCAGGGTCACGCCGCGGTGTCGGGCCATCAGTGCAGTGGCAGGCCCGCTGCGCGGGTCGCGTCGCCTGTGAAACTTCCACGCGGCATCGGCACGGGCGTCGTGCGCGACGAGAGATTCTGGGCGTGTGGCGCCAGCTGCGGCTCCTGCTCACCGAAGCTGGGCTCAAGGCGGCCGTCGCCACCAAAGATGAGTTTCTCGCTCGCGCCAGACATCTTGAGCGACATCGTCGTCTGCAGCGGCGTCCGCGTATCACAGGTCACGGAGCGGCCGAGTGCGTCGACGGCAATGTGGGGGACGGCGCTCAGCTCGATGACGAGGGCCTCATCGTAGGTGCCGATGAAGGCGGGGCGACCGCTGTCGGGCTTCGCCGGGTCGTCGATGAGATAGGCGTTGAGAACATTGGGGCTCACCGCCGGCTTGGCGTTGCCGTTCTCGTCGATGCAGTCGACGCAGAAAGCGAGCAGCTCCTCCCGGCCGGCGGCGACGTGGGCGACCCGCTGCTGCTGGACGTCCGCGAGCACCTGCTCGAGGGTCTGGGCCACGAGCTGGCGCCTCGCGATCGCCGACATCGACGCCATCGCACCCCCGGCGAGGATGGCAGCGATCGCCGCCACGACCATGATCTCCACCATCGACATCGCGCGTTGCATGCAGCCAAACCTATCTCGTCGGCGGCGGAGGCGCGATCGAACGACGCCGCCGCCAGAAAGGGTGGGTTCACGCCATACATCGCTCAATGGGCACTCCGCATCCGATGTGCCAGCCGGATCCGGCGCACCACGAGAAACATCGCGCCGACGACGAAGGGAACGCTGACACCGGTGAGGATGCCGGCGTCGACACCGATGACGTGGGCCTCCTTGAGGCCCTTGAACACATATCCGAGGAGCCCGACGACGTAGTAGCTGACCGCCGCGACCGAGAGGCCCTCGACCGTCTCCTGCAGCGTGAGCTGGGCCCGAGCGCTGGTGTCCATCGAGTCGAGCAGATCGCGGCTCTGCTGCTCGAGCTCGATGTCGACGCGGGTGCGCAGCAGCTGGGCGGCGCGGGAGAGCTTGGTGGACAGGTTCGCCTGCCGGTCGCTGATGGCGCGTACGGTGCGCATCGCCGGTTCGAGGCGGCGCCCGAGAAACTCGGCCCAGCCGGAAAAGCCGCGGGCCGGGCGCTCGACAAGCGACTGCAGCCGGTCCTGCACGATCTGGTGGTAGGCCGCACTTGCACCGAAGCGGTAGGCCGACTGCGCCGCGCAGGCCTCCAGGTCCGCCGTCAGCGTGCAGAGGTCGTCGAGCAGCTTGCGGTTCGCCGCGAGGCCACGGCTCTCGCGTATCGCGCCCGTGAGGCGGGCGAGCTCGTCCTCGATCCGCGTCACCGTCGGCGCCGCCCGCTGGGTGGCGGGCAGGCCGAGCATCGCGAGCGTGCGGTACAGCTCGATCTCGAGGGCCCGCTGGGCGAGTCCGCCGGCCTCGGCCGCAGTGAGGCCAGCGTCGATGATCAGGATGCGCGTACGACCGTCACCGTCCTGCCGGAAATCGGTGGCGAGCACGCCGCGGCCATCCTCGACGTCGGCGACGCAGAGCGAGGCCGGCTCGAAGGGCTGCAACAGCCGACCGCGCCCCTCACCACCGGGGTCGACGATGATGTCGAGGCGCACCGCGACAACGAGGGGACCGGGCTGTCGGAAGCCGGCGCCGAAGGGGGGTGTGCCGGCCACCGGGCGAAACGGCAGCGTCGCGTCGACGATGGGGCCGTCCCAGGTGTAGGTCGTGAACTCGGCGTGGCGCTCCCAGCGCAGCGTCCCGCCGTCGAAGGGAATGAGGTGGTGGCGCGCGTCCTCGCGGGGACCGGGCTGTCCCTGGGCCTCACACAAGATGTCGAGGGCCGCGCGATCGGCGCGGGCGGCGTCGCCGGCGGGGACCTCGAACGCGTACATCAGGAACACGCGCGGCCCGGCGACGGGACGGAACGGCCGCGCGTGGATCTCGCCGAGAATCGCGGCCCGCTGGGGATGCGGCCGGAAGCGCGCGCCGTCGGCGAGCGGCGCGTCGGGGTCGTCGGCCGATGGCCGGGTGACGATCGTGGGCGCGCCGGGCTGCTCGGTCATGGTCCCATCGTAGCGGGCCCACCGGGGACTGCGGCGCGTGGCGTGCGTCGTGACGCCACGGCGGCGGCATCACCGCAATTTCACGAATGTCGCCTTCGCGCGGCCGGTGTCTGTGTCGACGGCGACGATGGCGGCGAGCCCGCGCGACGTCTTCTTCGTCAGCAGCTCGACGCCGATCGAGGACGCCGAGCCGACGTTGACGAACAGGCGCTCCACCGGCTTCGTCATCGGCAGCTTCAGCGGCTTGTGCCGGACCGGGTCGCTCGTGGCGCGCCCGCCCGCCTCGAGGATGTGGCCGAAGATGCCGATGTCGACGACGCCGTCCTGCAGCAGCTGCGCGAGGGCCTCGTCGCCGACGTTGCCGAAGTCCCAGGTCCGATCGAGCGAGGCCTTGTCGGGGCCGCGCGGCGGCCCGTGGGCCGTGAGGATGGCGCGCCCGCCCTTCTCCCGGATCGCCAGCAGGCGGGCCCGGACCTCGTCGACGTGGCGGGCCTCATAGTGACAGCCGCCCTGTTTCACGAACTGTTTCACGCTCCAGCCGGGGAGGCTGACGAGGTGGACGCCGCCGAGGTCGACCTCGCGGATGAGGTTCATGTTGAAGATGGCCGGGTGGCTCTTTTCGAGCTCGGCGAACGCGTTGGTGAAGCCGCTCGTCCACTCGCTGTTGCCCGAGTGCAGGAAGATCGGGCGGTCGTCGCCAAAGACCTCGCCGATCATGCGGGCGACGTCGGTGATCTCGGCTGTCTCGGCGACGTCGCCGTTGAACAGCAGCACGTCGACCTTTGCCTTCGTGAAGGCCGCCTTCGCCTTGACGAGGTTCTTCTTCGTGTCGTCGGTGGCGTCCTTGATGGCGCCGAGCACGCCGATCGTCAGTGGCCCCGTCCAGCGCCCGTCACGCCGGGCCGTCGAGCCCTCCACCGTCCAGCGCGCGCCAGCGACCTCCTTCGTCAGGGGCTCGTCGAGCGTGAACGCCGGTGGCGGACACATGGTGCCGTAGAACTCCGGGACCTCGTCCCAGGTCCGCGGATGGTCGGGCTCGGGGGGCGGCGGCGGCGGCGGCGGCGGCGGCGGCGGCGGCGGCGGCGGCGGCGTGGCACAGCCGGTCGAGACCGTCGCGCCCACGACGCCGACGACGACACTCCCGAGGGCACAGGCGAGGACGGCTGCACGCACACGCACGCCTCGACGCTACGGCAAAGCCGCGCCGGCCGCATGTTTCGTGTCGGACGGCGTCCGGGCGGTTGACCCCCGCCCCGGCAACACGTCACCCTCCGGCCGTCGTCGAAGGAGCACCCGCATGGCCAGCAAGAAGAAGAAGACCCCCGCGAAGAAGCCCGCCGCGAAGAAGGCCGCGAAGAAGGCCGCGAAGAAGGCCACCGCGAAGAAGGCCACGAAGCCGACGAAGAAGGCCACCGCGAAGAAGACCGCGAAGAAGGTCACCGCGAAAAAGGCCACCGCGAAGAAGCCGACGAAGAAGCCGACGAAGAAGACCGCGAAGAAGGCCACCGCGAAGAAGCCGACGAAGAAGGCCACGCCGTCGTCGTCGTCGACGCGCACCGTCGTCCAGCATGTCTTCCTGCCCGCGCCGCCGGCGACGATCTACCGCCTGCTGACCGACCCGGTGGAGCACGGCGCCTTCACCGGCACCGTCTGCGAGGGCGAGCCCATCGAGACCGGCAGCTTCACGGCGTCGTCGGGCTACATCAGCGGCCGCTACGAGGTCCTCGAGCAGGATCGCCTCATCGTCTGCTCGTGGCAGACGAGCGAGTGGCCGAAGGGGGCGCCGCCGTCGCGCCTCGAGTTCGTCCTCGAGCCCGTCGAGGGCGGCACCGAGCTCACGATGACCCACAGCGAGCTGCCGCCGAGCCAGGCCGAGGACTACCGCCAGGGGTGGATCGACTTCTACTGGACGCCGATGCGCGCGTTCCTGAAGGCCTGACGTCACCGTCCCCCCCCACGAGGTCCACATGCCCGCCAAGAAGAAGGCCACGACGAAGAAGGCCACGACGAAGAAGGCCGCGAAGAAGGCCCCTGCACAGAAGGCCGCGAAGAAGGCCCCTGCACAGAAGGCCGCGAAGAAGGCCCCTGCGCAGAAGGCCGCGAAGAAGGCCACGACGACGAAGAAGGCCCCCGCGAAGAAGGCTCCCGCGAAGAAGGCCACGACGAAGAAGGCCACGACGAAGAAGGCCACGACGAAGAAGGCCACGACGAAGAAGGCCGGCGTGGTCGTGAAGGGGACCCGCCATGAACCGCCGGTGTTCCTGCTCGTCCACCTGCCGGTGGAGCTGTCGCCGTTCGATCGCGCCGAGCGCTTCGAGGAGCCGCTTGAGCAGGCCCTCGGGGCCCATGGCGCGGTCACCGGCGCGGGCACCCAGCTCGCCGACGACGGCGGCCCGGGCTCCTGCACGATCGAGGTCGAGGTCAGCGACGTCGTCCGCGCCCTGCCGATCATCCGGCGGGTGCTCGTCGACCAGGGCGCGCCCGAGGGCTCGGCGGTCGCCCGCCTGTCCCGCACCGGCGACTTCGAGGTGCTCTTCGCGATCGGCGCCTGACGCCGGCGGCGTCAGACCCGATCAGTGTCGGACAGCTCGGACAGGACCTCGGGGCGCAGCGCCTCGAGGACGTCCTCGTCGTCGGCCGAGACCTCACGCGCCAGCACCGAGCCGCGCGGCAGCGAGCCGGTGAGCTCGGCGAGGGCATCGTTGACCCGTCGGAGCAGGGTGCGCTTCTCCCGATAGGGCAGAAACGCGCTCTTGAAGCCCTGCACGAGGAGGATCTTCAGCTCCTCGAGCGTGAAGCCGAGGTCGACGTGGGCCCGCCACAGCTCGTCGGTGACGGTCGTGTCGGTGATGAGGCGGTTGTCGGTGTTGAGGCTGACGCGGACGCCGAGGTCGAAGTACAGGCGCAGCGGGTGGCGTGACAGGTCGTCGATGACGCTCGTCTGCACGTTGCTCAGCAGACAGACCTCGAGCGGGATGCGGTGGTCGGTGACGTAGGCGAGGAGGTCGCCGTCCTCGGCGAGCCGCGTGCCGTGGCCGATGCGGTTGGCGCCGCAGTCGTGCAGGGCCTGCTTGATGCTCGGAGGTCCGTACGCCTCGCCGGCGTGGACCGTCACGTTCATGTTGTTCTCGCGGATGAGCTCGAAGGCCTTGCTGTGCACCTTCGCGGGGTTGCCGCGCTCACCGCCGGCGAGGTCGAACGCCACGACGCCACGCCCCTTGTAGGCGACGGCGAGCTCGGCGAGGCGGTAGCTGTCGCGCGGGTCCATGTTGCGGATGCCGCAGAGGATCACGCCGGTGGAGATGCTGAAGTCCCGCTGGGCGCGACGCAGGCCGTGCAGGACGGCGTCGTTGATGCGGGCGAGGGACAGGCCGCGGCGGGTGTGCAGCACCGGTGCGTAGCGCACCTCAAGGTGCCAGACGTTCTCGTTGGCGGCGTCCTCGGCGAGCTCGTAGGCGGTGCGCTCGAGCGCCTCCTCGGTCTGCATGACCGAGCAGGTGATGTCGAAGGCCTTCAGGTACTCGACGAGGTCCTTGCAGACCTCGCCCTTGTGGATCGCCTTCGCGAGGCCGTCTTCGGTGTCGGCCGGCAGCTTCACCTTCTGGCGGTCGGCGAGGTCGAGGATGGTCGACAGACGGAGGCTGCCGTCGAGGTGGCAGTGCAGGTCGGTCTTCGGCAGGGACTTGAGCAGCTCGCGGGTCACCCGGGGGCGGCTGCGCTCTGAGGGGGTCGACATGTCCCGTCATCGCATCGTCGACGGCGCCGCGCCAGTTCGCGCGCCCCGCCGGGTCGACCGCCGTCGAGAACCGGCTTGCCTCGCCGGCCCCGGGTGGTGATGCTGGCCCCGTGGACCCCGTCGCGCCCGTCGGCACCCCCGCGTTCAACGACTGGGATCTCACGTCCCTGTCGTCGCTGCCGTCGGGCGCCCTCGCTGCCGCCGCTGTCGTCCTCGTCGTCGCCGTCGCCCTCTCCTGGAACTCAACCCGCGGTGCGCCGATGCCGACGCGAGCGGGGCTGCTCGCCCTGCGCGTGCTGCTGGCCGTGGCCGTCTTCGTCGTGCTCCTCGAGCCCGGCCGGCGCCTGATGGCCACCTCGCGCGAGCCCGATCGCGTCGTCGTCGCCGTCGACGTCTCCGCCAGCATGTCGGTCGGCGAGGGCGATCGCCAGCGCGCGCGGATCGCCGCCCGCGCCGCCCGCACCATCCTCGACGACCTCGCCACCCGCGAGCCCGCCGTCGTCCCCGAGCTATGGTTCTTCGACGACGAGATGCGGGCCGGATCGACCGACGACCTCGCGAGCCTCGCCGCCGGCGGCCTGCCCCCCGTCGGGCGCGAGACGCGCCTCGCCCTGCCCGTCCAGCGCGCCGACGACGCCAGCGCCGGCGACGACGCCGGAGCCCGCGGCCTGCCCCTCGGCGGGGTCATCATCATCTCCGACGGCGCCGACACCGGCGGCCTGACGCCGGCGCTCACCGGCGAGCTGAACGAACGCCTGGCGACCCTCGGTCGCGTACCCGGCTCGAGCGTCACCGCCCCGCTCCACACCGTCGTCGTCGGCGCCGACGCGTCGTTCAAGGACGTCGTGCTCGAGCGTGTCATCGCCGACGAATTCGCCTTCGTGCGCAACCAGGTGAACGTCGAGGTCGTCGTCCGCCAGCGGGGCTTTGGTGGCACCACCCTGCCCCTGACGCTGGCCGAAGACGGCGTCGTCGTCGCCCGCGCCGAGCTCGCCCTCAAGGACGGTGCCGAGCAGCGGGTCACGTTCACGTACGCGCCGCAGCAGGCCGGCAAGCGGCTCTACACCGTGCAGGCCCCCGTCCTCGACGGCGAGGCCATCGCCGAAAACAACCGCCTCGACTTCACGATGAAGCTCATCCGCGATCGCATCCGGGTGCTGCAGGTGGCGGGACGCCCGTCGTGGGACGAGCGCTTCGTGCGTCGACTGCTGAAGGAGAACCCCTCCGTCGACCTCATCTCGTTCTTCATCCTGCGCAGCCCGAGCGACATCAGCGGCGCTGGCAACAACGAGCTGTCGCTCATTCCCTTCCCGACGAAGGAGCTGTTCACCGAGCAGCTGCACACCTTCGACGTCGTCATCTTCCAGGACTTCAACTACCGCCCCTACAACATGGGCATCTACCTGCAGAACGTCGCGGACTATGTCCGCGGTGGCGGCGGTTTCCTCATGATGGGTGGCGACCTCTCGTTCTCCGAGGGTGACTACGAGGGCACGCCCATCGCCGAGGTCCTGCCAATACGTCTGCTGCCGGGCCGCGGCCACCTCGCCACCGACGACTTCGCCCCGGTGCTCACCGACGTCGGCCGTCGTCACCCCATCACCGACGTCGCCGGCACCGTCGCGGGCGCCGCCGACGCCGGCACGGTCTTTCAGGCGTTGCCGCCGCTGCAGGGCCTCAACAAGAGCGCCGGCCTCGCCGACGGCGCCGCGGCCCTGCTCACGCATCCCTTCGAAAACGGCCCCGACGGGCAGGCCCAGCCCGTGATCGCCGTGCGCGACGTCGGCAAGGGCCGCAGCGTCGCCGTCATGACCGACACGACGTGGCACTGGTCGCTCCCGCAGGTGGGGCGCGGCACCGGCCGCAGCGATGCCCACCGCAAGCTCCTCGCCAACACGCTGCGCTGGCTCATCCGCGACCCCGAACTCTCGCGCGTGCAGCTCGACCTCGACGCCGATCCGCGCGGCGTCGAGCCGGGCGCCGCCGTCGTCGCCGAGGTCCGCGCCCAGGACCCGATGTACCAGCCCGAGGTGGGGGCCAGCGTCTCGGTGCGCCTCATCCCCCTCGACGACACCGCCCGCGGTGCGCAGCCCGCGCCGGTCCCCGGCAACGACGGCGTCGTCACCGGCAGCGACGGCAGCGCCCGCGTGACCCTGCACCCGGATCGGCCCGGCGCCTGGAAGGTGCGGGCCGAGGTGAAGAAGGGCAGCGACGTCGTCGGCGTCGACGAGGACGTCTTCGTCGTGCGCCAGGCCTCGCTCGAGCGCCTGTTCGCCGAGGCCCGTCCCGAGGTCCTCGCCGCCCTCGCCGCCGCCGGCGGTGGCCGCAGCGTCGATCCCGACGACGTCACGGGCCTGCCGATCGGCGACCACGGCCGCGTGCGGGTGCACCGCCAGAAGACCGAGCCGGTCTGGAACACCTGGGCGGCGCTGTTCGTCGTCGTCGGCCTCGCCGCCGTCGAGTGGTGGTGGCGACGACGACGCGGCTTCGCGTGACCTCTGCGTTGACGGGGCGCCCGCCGCGCGGGCTCCTCGTCGTCGTCTGTATGGCTTCGGGCCCCCCCTCTCCCTTCAGGGAGAGGGGGTCGGAGGGTGAGGTCTCCGTCGTCGTTGCAGGGTGTTCTCAGGCACACCGTGTCCCGCGACTCACCTGTCAGCGAGGGCCTGCTTCGCCGGCAGGTAATCCGGGTCCTGCTTCACGACGGCGCGCAGCTCATTTCTCGCCTGGGCCTCGAGCTTCTGGCTGCGCAGCACCATGCCGAGGCTGTAGCGCGCCTGCACGAGGGTCGGCTCGGTCTCGACGAGCTCCTGCAGCTGCTTGCGGGCCCCCTCGATGTCCCCGCCGAGGTGGTCGGCGCGTGCAGCGTAGAGACGCGTGATGGGATGGCGGCCGCCGGTCTCGACGGCCTGACGGAGGCGACGACGCGCGTCCTGCAGGCGACCGGCCTCGAGGTCCATGATGCCCTGGTAGAGGAGGGCCGTGTCGTTGTTGCGGTCGAGCTTCAGCGCCGCCGCAAAGAGCGTTGCGGCCTCACGGAGCTGCCCCGCGTGGAAGCGGATCATGCCCTCGGCCGCCGCCCGCTGGGCCGCGAGGGACTCGTCCTTGTTCACGTCGATGGCCGCGCTCTTGAAGACGTCGGCGAAGGCGACGAGGTCATCGGCCGGCGTCGGGTAGTCTGTCGGCACACGACGATCGCGCTCCCAGTTCGGATCGTTGGCGAAGGCTCGACGGATGATCGTCATCGCCTGCGACGCCTTGTTGTTCTTCATGAACGTCGCCGCGAGGCTGAAGTGGGCGCGGATGTTGCGCGGGTCGTAGTCGATGACCTTCTCGTTGTTGCGCACGGCGTTCTGCTCATCGCCGGCGCGAGCCTGCACGCGGGCGAGCTCGGCGCGCACGAGGGGCTCATAGAACTGGTCGCGCTGCTCGGTGGAACGAACGGCCTGCTCGAGCGTGCGGCGGGCGTTGTCGAGGTCGCCCTTGGCGGCGTAGGCGCGGCCGAGCGTGTAGAGAGCCGACGGGTAGGAGGGGTCGGTGGCGCGCGCGCGCTCACCGAGGGCAATGGCGGCGTCGAGGTCCCCCAGCGCCGTCTTCACGAAGGTCGCGTGGGCGAGCACGGAAAGCAGCAGATCGCCGGCCGCGCCCTCGTGCTTGCCAAGAACCTCCTGCAGCTGGGCGTCGGCGACCTTGAGGGTCTCGGTACCACCCTTGATCTGGTAGGTGATCTTCGCGCGCAGCAGCCAGGCCTCGACGTCCTTGTCCTCGGCGTCGAGGAGCTTCGCGAGGGCCTTGAGGGCGGCGTCGGCGTTGCCGAGATCGAGTTCAAGTTTCGCGACCTCCTTGAGGGCGCCGACGTTCCCGGGGTCGCTCACAAGGCGCGCCTCAAGCATCTCGCGGGCCTCTTTGAAGGCACCGAGCCGACGCTGGGCCGCCCCCTCGAGGGTGTAGGCCGCGCGCAGGTCTGGCTTCTTCGCACGCACATCGCGCTGCACCATGGCGAGGGCATCGCTCGGCGAGCGGTCGAGGTTGCTGCGCGCGAGCAGCATGAGCGTGTCGATGTCGTCGGGCGCCAGCTCACGCGCACGCTTCAGCAGTCGCTGGGCGTCATCGACGTCGCCAAGGACAAGCTTGAGGGCCGCCTGGGCCCGGATGAGCTCGGCATTGGCGGGCTCCTTCTTGAGGCCAAACTCGACGGCCTCGCGAGCGAGGGTCGAGCCCTCGAGGTCGGCGCGCGCCGTCGGCAGGCTCGCGAAGTTCTCGGCCCACGCTGCGATGGCTGCCACGTTGCCCACGTCGAGGAGCAGGGCCTGGCGCAGCTCATCGTCGGCCTTGCGGTAGCCGGCGGCGGTGTCGAGCTGCATCTGCTTGCGTCCCTCGACGAGATGCTCCTGGGCGGTGCCCTCGACATCGGGGAACTGGCGTTGCCAGACGGTGCGCGCGCGTCGGACCGGATTGACGCCCGCCTCGGTCTGTTTCTCGAACAGCTCGGGCATGAGCTTCACAACGCCGACCGTGCCGCCGACGAGGACGATGACGGCGACGACGGCGGCGATGACCGGCCGCGGCAGCGACACCCCCGAGGCCCGGGCGCCTGCAACGCGGGGCTTCTCGCCGATGGTGCGGTTGCCGAAGGCCACCTCGAGACCGCCATGTTCGCGCGCGGGCTTGAGGCTCTCGCCAGCGGGCGCGCACAGGTCGTCGGGCTTGACCCGCCCGGCCTTGATGCGGTCACGCAGCTCGGCGATGTCGACGAGCTCCTCGCCGTCGGCGGTGCGCAGCACCCACTGACCGGGACCGGCGGGCGGGGTGACGGCGATGGCGGGTCCGGCCGGCGCTGCCGACGGCGACGACGTCTGCCGTAGCGGTGGCGCCCGACCAAACGGGTCCGAGGTCTCACCACCGCCAGCGGTGCCGATGGCGGCGAAGGGATCAGCCGACGGCGACGGCGGCGCCGAGAACGGCGACGACGACGACGGCGCGCCCGCGAAGGGATCGCCGCCCCCGCCGATGAAGGGATTGCCACCCGACGACGGGGCCGCCGATGGCCCGGCTGCAAACGGGTTCGCCGACGGCGCAGGCGGCGCGCTCCCAAACGGGTTCGCCGACGGCGCAGGCGGCGCGCTCCCAAACGGGTTCGCCGACGGCGCAGGCGGCGCGCTCCCAAACGGGTTCGCCG
>Ga0172373_10000740_pt1 | contig 53786 bp, 53 predicted proteins | sample Lak10m_2_FD_114546 | JGI IMG/M metagenome (GOLD analysis project Ga0172373, IMG submission 114546) | Freshwater microbial communities from Kabuno Bay, South-Kivu, Congo - kab_092012_10m | ecosystem: Environmental > Aquatic > Freshwater > Lake | place: Democratic Republic of the Congo... | reverse complement strand
TTGGCGGACGTCGCCGGCGAGGTCATCCGGGAGGCCCACGCCCGCGTCGAGACCGAGGTCGAGACCAAGTCCGACGGCACCCCCGTCACCTTGGCGGACAAGGAGGCCGAGCGGCGCATGCGCGAACTCATCGCGCGTGAGCACCCTTCGCACGGCGTCCTCGGCGAGGAATTCGGCGAGGACCGCCCCGGCGCCGAGTTCTGCTGGGTCCTCGACCCCATCGACGGCACCCGGTCCTTCCTCTCCCGCGTTCCGCTCTACGTCACCCTCGTCGGCCTGCGTCATGAGGGCCGGCCCGTCCTCGGCCTCATCGATCAGCCCGTGCTGCGCGAACGCGTCATCGGCGACAACCGCACCTGCGAACTCAACGGCCGGCCCGTGCGCGCGGCCGAGGCGGCCCTGAGGGACGCCGTCGTCGTCTCCACCGACCTCGACAACGTGCGTCGCCTGCACAAGGAAGTCCGCTGGTCGCGCCTCGCCGACTCCGTCTCGCACGTGCGCACCTGGGGCGACGGCTACGGGCACCTGATGGTGGCCGCCGGCCGCGCGCACGTCATGGCCGACCCCGTCATGAATCCCTGGGACCTCGTGCCCGTGCTGCCCGTGCTCCGCGGCGCCGGCGCGGTCGTCACCGACTGGAACGGCGGCGATCCGCTCGCCACCGGACACGTCATCGCGGCGGCGCCGAAGCTGCATGCGGCCGTCATGGCGGCCCTGCGCGACTGATCAGCGGCCCAGGCGGACCTTGAGCGAGCGTCCGTGGGCGTCGAGGCTCTCCATGCCGGAGAACGCCTCGACCACGGCGGCCGCGCGGCGGAGCGAAGCGCGGTCGTAGCGGACCAGGCTCGTGCGTCGCAGGAAGTCCGTGACCCGCAGTCCGCTGAAGAAGCGGCCCGTGCCTCCCGTCGGCAGCGTGTGGCTGGGGCCGGCGGTGAAGTCGCCGAGCACCGTGGGTGAGAGCGGCCCGAGCAGCATCGCCCCGGCGGTGGTGATCTCCTTGGCCAGACGGCGTTCGGCGGCGGGACGCACCATCAGCTGGAGGTGCTCCGGAGCGACCAGGTTGGCCACCTCCGCGGCGTCAGCCGCGCGGCGCACCAGGATGACGCAGAGCGACTTCTCGAGCGCGCGGACCACCTTGGCTCCGTGGCGGAGCGATTCCGACTGCCGGCGGGCCTCCCGCAGGACGCGGTCGGCGTAGGCGCGCGATTCGGCCACCAGGTAGAGCTTCTCCTTGCCGCTGCCGTGCTCGGCCTGCGCGCAGAGGTCGGCCGCGACCCAGTCGGCGCGGGCCGCCGCGTCGGCGATGACCATGACTTCGGACGGGCCGGGCAGCAGGTCGACGCCGACCGCGCCGAAAAGCTGGCGCTTCGCCTCCGTGACGAAGGCGTTGCCCGGACCGAACACCTTGTCGACCGCGCGGACCGTGCGCGTGCCGAAGGCGAGCGCGGCGACCGCCTGGGCGCCGCCGACCGCATAGACCTCGCGGACGCCGCAGAGGTGCAGCGCCGCGAGGATGTCGGGATTGATGCGGCCGTCGGGGCCCGGAGGCGTGCAGGCGCAGACCTCGGGCACGCCGGCCACCTTGGCGGGCAGCGCCGTCATCAGCACCGTGGAGACGAGCGGCACCTGGCCGCCGGGCACGTAGAGCCCGCAGCGGCGGATGGGCAGGTGGCGTTCGCCGACCGTGGCGCCGTGCGGGTTGCGCGCCGTCCAGGACTTGGGGAGCGTGCGGCGGTGGAAGTCGAGGACGCAGCGGGCGGCCTCCTCGAAGGCGCGTCGCTTGACGGCGGGCAGGGCGCGGGCGGCGCGGGCGAGCTCGGCGGGCGGAATCCGCATCCCGGCCGCCGTGAGCTTCACGCGGTCGAACTTCGCCGTGCAGTCGAGGACCGCCGCGTCGCCGCGGCGGCGCACGTCGGCGACGATGCCGGCGACCGCGCGGGCGACCTCCGGGGACGCCTCGCCGCTTCCGACGAAGGACCGGAGACGGGCGGCAAAGTCCCGTGCGTTGGCGCGCAGCACCAGCATGTTCAGCGCTGGGGGAAGGCGAAGGCCTCCTCGGGGATCTCCGGGTTCACCGCGACCTTCTCGTAGGTGATCTCAGCGACCTTCTCCTCACCCAGGAAGAGCTTCTCCTTCTTGGGGAAGGCGAGGCCCTCGACCCATTGGATCTCCTCGACCTGCTGACGCAGCACCTTGCCGTCGGGCTGGAAGTAGTCGGTGGCGGCCAGCTGGTGGCTCTGGGCGTCGAAGTGGCGCACCAGACGGAAGCCGCTCCGGTAGGCGTATTCGACCGAGACCGTCTTGCGTCCGCCGACGTCGCCTTCGCCTTTGTAGGAGGCGGTCCCGGCGGCGGGGTCGGGGGCGGCGAAGAAGCCCAGGTCATTGGAGGCCATGTCACGCAGGCGGGCCACCTCCTCGAAGCGGATGATGCCCACCGCGGCGCGGGAGCCCGGCGCCGTCATGTTGCGCTGGGCCGTCCATCCCTCGAGTCCGTTGGTCGCCTGGATGACCTCCGCGGAATAATCCGGGCTGTAGTTGAGCTGGCGGCGGCGGTAAGGGGGCGCGACCTGCAGCACGACCATGCCGCCGGGCTTGCCGTCCTTGTCGACGGACTTGATCTCGAAATGCAGCGACGTCACGCGCTCGAGGTACTTCGGCTCCTTGGAGGCGGCCGCGCGCGCCTTGGCGATGATCTCATCGGCCGGGTTGCGGTCGAACTTGAGCGTCTGCGCCGGCAGGACGGCGGCGAGCGAGAGGACGGCGAGGGTGCGTAGCGGGGCCATGGGAGGGTCGAACCTGCCTCCCATGGCGGGATTTGGCAAGCCTGCGGGCGGGCTCAGCCCCGCTTCCCGGCCCGTTTCAGGCCGTCTTGCAGGCCTTGAGCAGGGCGGGGACGTCGCAACGCCCCTCGTAGATGGCCTTGCCCACGATGGCGCCGACCAGGTTGGGCCTGCGCCGGGAGAGGGCCGCGAGGCGCGCCACGTCCTCGGAGCAGGACACGCCGCCGGAGGCGATGACGCCGCAAGGGCAGGCTTCGAGGACCTCCTCGAGCGACTTCCAGTTGGGTCCGGTGAGCATCCCGTCGGTGGCGATGTCAGTGTAGATGACCGTGGAGACGCCGAGTTCGCCGGCTTCGCGCGCGAAGTCGGTGGCGCGCAGCGCGGTGACGGCCGTCCAGCCTTTCACCGCGACCAGCCCGTCCTTGGCGTCGATGCCCACCGCGAGGCGCGGGCCGTGGGCCGCGGCCATCTCCCGGAGGAAGGCGGGGTCGGTGGCCGCGCGCGTGCCGATGACGACGCGGGAGGCGCCGGCGACGAAGGCGGCCTCGGCCGCGGCGACGGAGCGCATGCCGCCTCCGAACTGGACCTTGGGCCCCAGCGACGCGATGCGGCGCAGCGTCGGCAGGTTGAGGGCCTCGCCGCCGAAGGCGCCGTCGAGGTCGACCACGTGGATCCATTCCGCGCCGTCACGGGCGAAGCGCACCGCCGGCTCCACCGGGTCGTCGAAATAGTCGGTGCGCGCGTCGTCGCGGCCCTGGCTCAGGCGGACGCAGCGACCGCCGCGGATGTCGATGGCCGGATAGAGCTGCATGGTCAGGAGGACTTGCGGCGGCGCGGGGCCGCGGGCGTGACCTTCTCCTCGCCGCGCACCGCCGCTGCCGTGACCGCGTAGGTCGAGCCGGCGGGCGCGTCGGCCAGGCCGTACATCGCGTCGAGCAGCGTCGCCTCGAGGATCGACCGCAGCCCGCGAGCGCCGGTGCCGAGCGCGATGGCCTTGTCGGCGACCGCCTCCAGGGCGCCCGGGGAGAATTCCAGCGAGCAGCCGGAGAGCGCGAACAGCTTGCGGTACTGCTTCACCGCGGCGTTGCGCGGTTCCGTGAGGATGCGCAGCAGCGCCTCGCGGGTGAGCGGCTCGAGGACCGAGATGACCGGCAGGCGGCCGACGAACTCCGGGATCATCCCGAAGCTGAAGAGGTCCTCGGGCTGGAGCCCGTCGACGATCTGTTCGGCGCTGAGGGTCGGCGCGTCGTTGGCGGGCGGCACGAATCCGAGCGCCTTGGTGCCGCGGCGGCGGGCGATGATGCGGTCGAGTCCGACGAAGGCGCCGCCGCAGATGAAGAGGATGTCGGACGTGTCGACGCGGATGCACTGCTGCTCGGGGTGCTTGCGGCCGCCGGCGGGCGGCACGTTGCAGACCGTGCCCTCCAGCAGCTTGAGCAGGGCCTGCTGGACGCCTTCGCCGGAGACGTCGCGCGTGATCGAGGCCGAGTCGGACTTGCGGCCGATCTTGTCGATCTCGTCGATGAAGACGATGCCCCGCTGGGCCTTGCCGACGTCCATGTCGGCCGCCTGCAGCAGGCGCAGGATGACCGTCTCCACGTCGTCGCCCACGTAGCCCGCCTCGGTGAGCGTGGTGGCGTCGGCGATGGCGAAGGGCACGTCGAGCATCCGCGCGAGCGTCTTCGCGAGGAGCGTCTTGCCGGTGCCGGTCGGGCCGATGAGCAGCACGTTGCTCTTGTCGAGCTCGACGGGCGCGAGGTCGCCGGCGGCCGCGGGATCGGCTCCGAGGCGGTCGTTGAGGCGGCGGTAGTGGTTGAAGACCGCGACGGAGAGGACCTTCTTCGCGTGGTCCTGCCCGATGACGTGCGCGTCGAGCTCGGCGCGGAGCGCCGCGGGCGCGACGATCTTCACCGGCGCCGGCCGGGCGGCGGCCGGGGCGGCCTGCACGGCGGGGCCGGACGCGGGCGCGGCCGCCTTGGTGCGTTCGCGTTCGAGGAGCCGTCCGCAGGTGCCCACGCACGCCTCGCAGATGCCGACCCCTCCGGGGCCTGCGATCAGCTTGCCGGCCTGGGCCGCGGGCTTGCCGCAGAAGGAGCAGCTTTCGGCGCGGTCGCCGGACATCGGGTCAGGCGACGCCGCGCTTGGGCAGCACCACGTGGTCGACCAGGCCGTAGGCCTTGGCCTCGTCGGCCGTCATGTAGTAGTCGCGGTCCGAGTCGCGCTGGAGCTCGGCGTGCGTGCGGCCGCTGTGCTGGGCGAGCACCTTGTTCAGCGTGTCGCGCCAGCGGAGGATCTCCTTGGCCGCGATCGAGATGTCGGACGTCTGGCCGCCGGCGCCGCCGCTGGGCTGGTGGATCATGATGCGCGAGTTGGGGAGCGCGTGGCGCTTGCCCTTGGTGCCCGCGGCGAGCAGCACGGTCGCCATGCTGGCGGACAGCCCGATGCAGTAGGTGTTCACCTCGCAGCTGAGGAAGTTCATTGTGTCGTAGATCGCCATGCCGGCGGTCACGGAGCCGCCGGGGGAGTTGATGTAGACGTGGATGTCCTTCTTGGGGTCCTCCATCTGGAGGAAGAGCATCTGGGCGATGACCGCGTTGGCGACCTCGTCGTAGATGGGGGAGCCGAGGAAGATGATGCGGTCCTTGAGCAGGCGGCTGTAGATGTCCCACGCCCGTTCGCCTCGGGCGTCGCGTTCGACCACGTTGGGGATGATGTAGGACATGGGATGGGTTCTCGTCCCTGCAGTGTGCCCGGGACTCAGGCTTTCTCAACCTTGGCCGCCTCTTCTCCGCCGAGCACGGCGTCGAGGGCCTTGTTCAGGACGAGGTCGCGGCGGATCTCGGCCAGCCGCTGGCGGTCCTGGACGAGCTTCTGCGGGTCGGTCTGGGCGGCGTAGGCGGCGCGCATGACGGCGGCGCTGAGCTCCTCGCGGGAGACCTCGACCTTGGCCTCCTCGGCGATGCGGGAGAGCACGAACTGGGCGCGGACGCGGACGGCCGCGGCCTTGCGTGACTCGGCCAGGATCTCGTCGCGCTGGGCCTCGAGCTGGTCGGGAGGGACCCCGGAGCGCATGCGCAGCTGGGCGTATTCGTAGAAGAGCTCGCGGGCGACCGCGTCGACGGCGGACTCAGGCAGGGGGAAGTCGAGTCCGGCGAGCAGGGCGTCCACGGCCTTCTCACGGCGGGCGCGGTCGGCGGCCTGGCGGCGGGATCCTTCGACGCCCTTGCGGAGCTGGGCGCGGAGTTCGGCCTCGTCGGCCACGCCGACGGACTTGAAGAACTCCTCGTTGAGCGCGGGCACGGCCTTGCGGCGGACTTCGAGGGCCTCGATGGAATAGGCGACCTTCTTGTCGCGGAGGGCCTCACGCTCATGGTCGGCCCCGAAGGTGTTGACGGCCTCGGCCTTGTCGCCGGCCTTGAGGCCGACGAGGGCCTTGGTGACGGCGGGCACGGCGACGATCTCGCCTTCCGCGCCGGCTTCCTCCCAGGTCGACTGGGCGTGGCCGAAGGTCTTGGCCTCGGCGTCAATCTCGGAGACGGGCTTGCCGTCGATGACGCCGGAGTAGGAGACGCGCACGTAGTCGCCCTTGGCGGCGGCCTCGTCGGTCTTCTCGTAACGGGAGCGCTGTTCGCGCAGCTTCGTCAGGTGCTCCTCGACGTCGGCGTCGGTGACCGTGACGGCCTCCTCGGGGACCTTGACCGACTTCCAGTCGGGGGTCTTGAATTCGGGGACGATGCCGACCTCGTAGCGGATGACGACGTCCTGTCCGGCCGCGGAGTCGTCGCGTTGGACGTCGGCCAGGCCGTACAGGGTGAAGGACTTCTCCTCGCCGATGCGGGCGTAGCCCTTGGAGAGCAGGCGCTGGCTGACCTCGTCGGCGATGGCCTTGCCGTACTTGCCCCGCACGATGGGCTCGGGGGCCTTGCCCGGACGGAAGCCGGGGAGGGAGGCCTCGCGCATGAAGCCGCGCACGACCTCCTTCTCGGCGGCGGCGACGTCCGCGGCGGGGATCGTCACGGTGACGCTCCGGCGGGTCGGGTTGGTGACGGCGATCTTCAGTTCCATGTGCTTCGGTGAGAGGGGAGTCCGCCCGCGGCCCAGGCCGCAGGGGGGAATGTCCGAGCAAAGGGAAGGGACCCCCTCGGTCAACAGCGGAGGCGGGCTGATTTCAGCCCTTGGCGGCCAGTTTGCGCCTCAGCCGGGGCAGCACGCAGCGGGGCACGAAGGCGGCCGCCTGGGAGAGGCGGTGGCGCGCGATGTCCTTCACGAAGCTCGAGGAGGTCACGAACTGGTCCTGGCTGGGCATGAGGACGACCGTCTCGATCTCGGGGGCCATGAGCCGGTTGGCGTGGGCCAGGTCGAACTCGAACTCGAAGTCGCTGAACTTGCGCAGGCCGCGGATGATGGCGGCCGCCTTCTGGCGGCGGGCGAACTCCACCGTCAGGCCGGAGAGCTCGCGCACCTCGACGCCCCGCATGCCGCGGCACGCCTCGCGCGCCATGGCCAGACGTTCGGCGAGGGAGAACCATGGATGCTTCGCGTCGCTCGCGGCGACGGCGACGATCACGCGGTCGAAGAGGCGCGCGGCGCGACGGAGCACGTCGAGGTGCCCCTTGGTCACGGGGTCGAAGGTGCCGGGGTACACGGCGGTGCGTCGCTGGCGGGCCATCGTTTTCCTGTTGCGGCTCACTCTCACGCGGGAACATCCTCGCCGCAAGCCCGCATGCAGCTTCTCCGCCAAGTGCCCAACATCCTGACCGCCGCCCGCTTGCCCGCGGTGGCGCTCATCACCGTCTGGACCCACTGGGCGGGCGTCTGGGCGAGCGCCGCCCTGGCGCTGTTCATCCTCGCCGCGCTGACCGACGTGTTCGACGGCTGGATCGCGCGCAAGCTCGACGCGGTCACGGACTTCGGGCGGCTGATGGACGCGCTGGTGGACAAGATCTTCATCCTGGGCCTGCTCATCGGCATGGCCGCCACGGACTGCCTGCCGGTGACGCGCTGGGACGACGCCGGCCGGGCGCTGCCCGCCGACCCTTCGGCCGCGCTGCTCGCCTCGTTCGGGGTGATGCTCATCCTCGCGCGTGAGTTCCTCATCACGGGCCTGCGCCTCGTGGCCGCCGCCTCGGGGCAGGTGCTCGAGGCCGAGGGGCTCGGCAAGATCAAGACCTTCCTGCAGATCATCGCCATCGGCCACCTCATCGGCCTGCGCGCCTACGAGACGCACTGGAAGCTCTCCGCGGTCTGGCATCAGCGCTGGGAGCTCATCATCACTTCGCTCTTCTGGCTGGCGGTGCTGCTCACGGTGGTCTCGGGCGCGAGCTACCTCATCCGGCACCGCCGGCACCTGCCCGGCCTCTCCTCATGATCGTCCAGGTCGCCACCCTCGGTCCGCTCGGCCGCCTCAGGGCGCCGGGCACGTGGGGGTCGGCCGCGGGCCTGCTCTGGTGGGCGCTGGTCGTGCGGCAGGCGAATGCCAAGGGATGGCATCATGAGCTGTTCTTCGACCTGCTGGTGGTCGCGGCCGCGGTGTTCATCTGCGGCGTGGCCGCCTTCATGATCGGCAAGAAGGACCCGTCCGAGGTCATCCTCGACGAGTTCGCGGCGATGCCGCTGGTCTTCCTGTTCAATCCCTACGCGCTCTCCGGGAAATCCTCGCTGCTGATCGTCCTGCTCGGCTTCCTTCTGTTCAGGCTTTTTGACATCACGAAGCCCTTCGGCGTGCGCGCGCTGGAGCGGCTGCCGGGCGGGCTCGGCGTCGTGATGGACGACGTGCTCGCCGCGGTCTACGCTAATCTCACGCTGCAGGCGGTCGCCCGCCTCTGGGCCGCGCTCTGATGGGGATGCGCTTCGTCTCCGTGCCGGCTTCGGTCGTCCGGGTGACGGGCGAGGACGCGGCCGCCTACCTGCAGGGACAGTGCACGGCCGACCTCCGTCCGGGCGCACCCGCGCACGCGCTCTGGCTCAATCGCAAGGGCAGGACGCTGGCGCACACGTTCATCGTTCCTGAACCCGACGGATCGTTCCTGCTGGTCGCGGAGCGCGCGACGGCCGCGAAGGTCATCGGGGTGGTCACGGCCAACGTGATCGCCGATGACGTCGCGGCTTCCGACGAGTCCGCCCGCTGGAGCTGGGGCATGATTCTCGGTTCGGCCGAGCCGCCGTTGCCGATCGGCGCCCAGGCCTTCGCCTCCGCCTGGCTGCCGGACCATGACCTCCACGCCTGCCTCGGCCCGCCCGGCCTGCCGCCCGGCTGCGCGGCGGGAGACTTCGCGGCGCTCGAGCGGGAGCGCGTCCTCGCCGGCACGCCCGTCGTGCCGGACGATTGCGGCGAAGGCGAGTTTCCGCAGGAGTGCGGCCTCGACGCCTGGGTCTGCCACGACAAGGGCTGCTACCTCGGCCAGGAGGTCATGGCGCGGATCCGTTCCATGGGCACCCTGCGTCGCGTCCTCCGCCGCGTGACCGCCGCACAAGGGCTCGTCACGGGCCTCGGCCTGCGCACGGCTGACGGCCGTCCCGCCGGGACCTTGCGCTCCGCCGTCGGCGACGCCGGGCTGGCCCTGGTCTCCGCCGACCTTCCTGAAGGCGACGAGCTCGCCTCCGACGCCGGGCCGGTGCGGCTGGGGCCGCCCGCCGTCCTGCCGTCCTGATTCCGCTTTCCGTTTGCGGGCGGAAGGCGGCTCCGCACCTTGGAGGTGCGATGCCCGCAGAGTTCCATTATCAGGATCCCTTCCCGCTCGGACCCGACGCCACCGAGTACCGCCTCCTCACCAAGGAGCACGTGTCGGTGGGCGAATTCGACGGACGTCCCGTGCTGAAGGTGGCCCCGCAGGCGCTCACCCTCCTGGCCAATCAGGCCCTGCACGACATCAACTTCCATCTGCGCACCTCGCACCTCCGCCAGGTGGCGGCCATCCTCGACGATCCGGAGGCCAGCGACAACGACCGTGCCGTCGCGCTCGCGATGCTGCGCAACGCCGAAGTGGCGGCCAAGGGCGTGCTGCCCTTCTGCCAGGACACCGGGACCGCGCAGATCGTGGCCAAGAAGGGTCAGCAGGTCTGGACCGGCGGCGGCGACGCCGAGGCGCTCTCCCTCGGCGTCTACCAGGCCTACGCGCAGAACAACCTGCGCTACTCCCAGATGGCGCCGCTCGACATGTACGCCGAGAAGAACACCGGCACCAACCTGCCCGCGCAGGTCGACATCGCGGCGGCCGACGGGATGAAGTACGAGTTCCTCTTCGTCGCCAAGGGGGGCGGGTCCGCCAACAAGTGCTACCTCTACCAGGAGACCAAGGCCGTCCTGAACCCGAAGTCCCTCGTCGCCTTCCTCACCGAGAAGATGAAGTCGCTCGGCACGGCCGCGTGCCCGCCCTACCACCTCGCCTTCGTCATCGGCGGCACTTCGGCCGAGGCGACCATGAAGGCCGTCAAGCTGGCCTCGACGCATCATTACGACGCGCTCCCGACCTCCGGCAACGAGCACGGCCGGGCCTTCCGTGACACCGCGCTCGAGGCCGAGCTCCTCGGGGTCGCGCACCGGCTCGGCATCGGCGCCCAGTTCGGCGGCAAGTGGTTCGCGCTGGACGTGCGCGTCATCCGCCTCCCGCGTCACGGCGCCTCCTGCCCGATCGGCCTGGCCGTCTCCTGCTCGGCCGACCGCAACGCCAAGGCGCGCATCGACAAGGACGGCGTCTGGATCGAGAAGCTCGAGGCCGACCCCGGCCGGTTCATCCCGGCCGCGGCTCGCAAGCACGCCGACGCCTCCAAGGTCGTGAAAGTCGACCTCAACCGCCCCATGGCGGAGATCCGCGCCGAGCTCTCCCGGCATCCCGTCACCACGCGTCTCGCGCTCACCGGCACCCTCGTGGTGGCCCGCGACATCGCGCATGCGAAGCTCCGCGAGCGGCTCGACCGCGGCGAGGGCCTGCCGCAGTACATCAAGGACCATCCGGTCTACTACGCCGGCCCCGCCAAGACGCCCGCCGGCATGCCTTCGGGCTCCTTCGGACCCACCACCGCGGGACGCATGGACAGCTACGTCGAGCTCTTCCAGAAGCACGGCGGCTCCCTGGTCATGATCGCCAAGGGCAACCGCGGCCAGACCGTGACCGACGCCTGCAAGGCGCACGGCGGATTCTACCTCGGTTCCATCGGGGGGCCTGCCGCCATCCTCGCCCAGGAGAACATCCGCAAGGTCGAGGTCATCGACTACCCTGAGCTCGGCATGGAGGCCGTGTGGAAGATCGACGTCGTCGACTTCCCGGCGTTCATCCTCGTCGACGACAAAGGCCACGACTTCTTCCGCGACCTGCCCGGCGGCTGCGGCGTCTGCGGCCCCTGAAGCCTCCGTTCAGGGCTGCGGCGTGTAGGTCGACTTGTCGTAGGCCAGCGCCGTGCGGAAGTAGAAGTCCGTCCCGGGCACCGTGAGTCCGAGGCCGAAGCCGACGCCCTTGCCGAAGCGCTTCGCGATGCGCTGGCAGAGCCAGCCCCACCAGAGGAACAGCAGGATCAGGCAGATCGCTTTCACGCCCTTGTCGCGCGCGGCCAGGATGGGAATCAGGAGCAGCATCGGCAGCGTCCACCAGGCGGAGAGTCCCGCGATGCGCGTGATGATCACGTGATGGTAGACCGGGATGACCGCCTTCCATCCCTCATGCCCCGCCTTCTCGAAGATCAGCCACAGCCCGCGGAGGCTGAAGGCGATCGCGGCGACGAGCGTCGTGGCGAGGAAGCTCACCCAGAAGACCTTTCCGTAGACTTCGGCGGGCACGTCGGCGAGGAGGGTGGCGAGGGCAGGGTTCATGAAGATGATCATGGCCGGCAGGCCGCGCCTGTCCATCCCGCCGAGGGACGAAAAAGGGCGCCCGAAGGGCGCCCTTGATTCCGTGATCGTGGTCTTTCTCAGGCCTGGGCGGCCTGATCTCCGACGTACTTCGACGACCCGAAGCCGAGGATGAGCCAGAAGATGGGCGCGAGGAACACGAGTCCGAGGGCGAAGCCGACTCCGTGTCCGAAGCGCTTGCTGACGTTGACGTGGTTCCAGATCACGATGCCGAGCCAGGCCAGGCCTCCGATGACCGGGATGAAGTTCAGCAGGATGGCCAGGGCGAGCCACCCGGACTGTCCTGCGATGCGGAAGAGCACCACCAGGTTGTAGATCGGGATGATGGCCGCCCAGCCGGGCTGGCCGGCCTTGGAGAAGGTCTTCCACATGCCGATGACGACCACGAGGCCGACCAGGACGAAGACGAACATGAAGGCCCCAAGCAGGGCGAGGATGCCGCCGGCGACGGCAGCATCGTTGTCAGAGACTTGGGCGAGGAGGGAGGCGATTGAGGTGTTCATCGCCGATTTGATTATAACAGGTCCTGGTCGCAGTCCAGCCGCAAAGCCCGCCCCGGGTAGGAACTCACTTCTCCCAGTCCAGCGCGCCGCGCTTCACCTCGTAGACCAGCCCGAGCACCAGCACGCCGAGGAAGACCGCCGTGGCGGCCGTGATGGCGATGCCTGCGGCGAGAAATTCACGATAAACGAGGGCCCAGGGCACCAGGAAGACCACTTCGATGTCGAAGAGGATGAAGAGCATCGCGGTCACGTAGAACTTCACCGCGAAGCGGGGGTGGGCTTTGCCCTCCATGGGCAGGCCGCACTCATACGCCTTGTCCTTGATATAATTGCCCTTGGCGCGCTGACCGAAGAGGTGGCTGACCGCGAGGATCGCGACCGGCACGGCGAGTCCGAGGGCCGCCTGCACGAGGGCGGGCAGGTAGGTCGCGAGCGACTGGGCTTCGGCGATCAGCATCGTGTCCCCAAGAAAAAGCCCCTGCCTGCGGAGGCAAGGGCTTTCGGGAAACCGCGTCGGCGCGCCGTCACTTCTGCGGGGCGGGCGGCGTGAACTTGGGCAGGCCGACGTCGCCCTGGGGCGGAGCCTCGGCGGGCGGCGGGGGAGGCTCGACCGCCTTGCGGAAGTCGGCGACCGTCGCGGGAATCTGCTCCGCCAGCCATCCCGACATCGAGAACTCCGCCTTGGCGCTGAGCGCGTTGGCCGGGTGCTTCGGGTCCGAGTGCTTCGCGCGGACGAACAGCCTGGGCTGGTCGGCGGGCGTGGCGCCGGGGACGCGACCGAGCGTGACCGTGAGCGTCGTGCCGTCGAAGTAATCGAGCTTCACCGTCACCGCCTTCTCGAAGGCCTTCTTCGCAGTGGCGTCATCCTTCGACAGCGCGTCCGTCGCGCGCAGGTTGGAAAGGCTGCCGGCGATGCTCTCCATCACGCCCGACTCCTTGCCCGGGAACGGCTGACCCTTGGCCGGCCTGACGCCCGAGACCGAGCCGTCGGCGGCCGTCAGCGTCAGGGACTTCACCTCTTCGGGCGCCTTGTTGTGGAGCAGCGGATCGAACCATGACGTCGGGTCGCCCTCGACGTAGCCGGTGAACGTCGTGCGCAGCGCCTCCGGGGCGCCCTTGAGCCGGACCGCCGAGCCGGAGCCGTCGTCGGTCGTGCGGCCGATTTCGGCTGACCATGACCTGCCGTCGGCGGCCGTGAGCGTGACGACCGTCTCGCCCAGCCCGAGACGTTCGAGGCGCTTGGCGTTGGACGTGAGGACGCCGAGATTCTCGGCCTTCTGGAGCGAACGGAGCAGCGGAGCGAGGCGGTTCTCGACGTCGGCCGGCAGGCCCAGCTTCTCCTTCACCGTCCAGACGTCGCCCGCGCCCTTCTCGATCGTGGCGGACTTGCCGTTGGCCCGGACCTCCACCTTGACGGCGGCGGTGAGCAGGGCGGCGTCGACGAGCGGCGACTTGGCGGGAGCGGACTGCGCCTCCGGGCGGCCGAGCCTGAGCACGGCGAGGGCGGCCAGTCCGAGGACCAGCGTGGCGATGAGCAGGTTCTTGGTGCGCATGGCGGATCAGGAGGACTTGCGTCGGCGGGACAGCGCGTAGACCAGGCCGAGCAGGGCGGCGAGCGCCGGACCGGCGACGAGGTTGAGGACCTGGAGGCGGCGGCCGAGCGAGTTCACGTCCTCGCTGAGCCCGCGGCGGATGACGCGACGTTCCTCCGAGAGCCGGTCGACCTCGTCCTGGAATTTCTGCACCTCGCGCTGCATCTCGGGCGTGACGACGAGCGCGCCCTTCTGGATCCCGGCTCCGCCCGTGCGGGACAGCTCGGTGATGCGGGCGTTGGCCTCCTCCAGCTTGCGCTCGATCTCGTCGAGCTTGGCCTGGTAGCGCATCGAGGCCTCGCGCTCGAGGGCGAGCACCTTCGTGAAGGGGCGGATTGAGGTGCCCTTGGAGCGCAGCTCCACCAGCTCCTCGCTGCCCGCGAGCGTCTCGAGCGCGCTGAGCGCGAAGGAGAGATTGTCATTGATGGCCTCCATCGCCAACTGGCCGCCGCCGATCTGCCGCTGACGCACCGTGAACGGGTCGAGCATGAAGTCCGAGTCGGCCACGACGAGCAGCCGTCCCGGCTTCACGGACTCCTTCAGGTGTCCGTCGGCCTTGGGAGCGGGGGCCGGCTTGCCGTCGGTCCCGGTGGCGGCCTTGGGCGGCCCGTCGGGGAAGGCGGAGGTGAACGTGCCCGTGACCGTGGCGGCCAGCACGCGCGCGCGCCCGTCGGGCTTGAAGGCCAGCGCCACCTTCTCGAACGGACCGGCGGTGGCCGAGGCCGTCGGGACCGAGCCGGCGCCCGGTCCGGCCAGCGAGACCAGCGGCGTCAGCTTCAGGCGCTTCTCCGCGCCCGAGATGAGCGCGAGTTCGCCGGCCTCCATGAAGCCGAGTTCGCGCAGGTCGCTGGTGAGCGGAGAGTCGGCCGCCAGGCCGGGCGGCGGCACCGAGAAGGCCGAGGGGTACTGCACCGGCTCGCCGCGGGAGCCGCGGATCGCGACCGAGTTGGCGGCGTCGCCCGAGACGCCCGCCATCTCGGCGTTGACGCCCCAGCCGCGGAGCAGCGCGGGGTCGCTCGAGGCGCCCATCGCCGCCATCGGGGCGACCATGAAGGGCATGCTGCCCTGCTGGAACTTCTGGAAGCGTGAGAGCGGGTCGGCGGCCACGAACACCGGGCCTCCGTTCATCAGGAACTGGTCGACCTGGTAGGCGAGCCCCTCGGCCAGGCCGAACGGGTGGATGAGCGCGACGACCTTCACGTCCTTGGGCAGCTCCGCCGTCTGGTTGCTGAGCGTCAGCACCTCGAACGTCTGGCCGAGCTCGGCGATGAGGAAGTCCGCGGGGCCTGACTGTTCGCCCTGCGGCGAGGGGGCGCCGCCGAGGGGCAGTCCGCTGATGATCGCGAGCTTGGGTCGCTCCAGCCGTGAGGCCGAGGCGATCAGCTTGGTCACGTCGTACTCGAGGAAGCGCTCACGGGACGGGTCGAGCATCGGCACGGCCTTGACCGTGTCGGCCTGCGTGGCGGTGAGCCCCAGGTAGGCGGAGCCCTGCGGCGTGCGCATGGCGCCGAGCGCGTGGCGCTGGGCGCGCTGTTCCTCCTTGGTGTCGGGCCGCGGGTCCGTGACCGTGAGGCGCACCTTGCCGCCGGAGCGCGCGGCGTATTCGCGCAGCAGCGTCTCGACGCGGCGCGCGTAGCTCTCGAGGTAGGGGCGCAGCTTGACGTCGGAGCGGCTGGCGAAGAGCTCGAGCGTGACGGGCTCCTCGAGTCCGCGCACGACCTTGAGCGAGCCGGGCGAGAGCGTGAACGTGCGGTCCTCGGTCAGGTCCCGCCGCACGTCGACGGCGCCGAAGATCAGGTTGGCGAAGAAGGCCGCGGCCAGGACGGCGAAGGCGGCGATGAGGGCTTGGGTGCGTGACATCTTGGGTTCCTCCGGTTCAGCGGCGTTCGATGACGATGGCGCTCAGCCCGAGCCCGGCGAAGGCGACGGACAGGAAGTAGGCGGCCGGACGGGCGTCCAGCAGCCCGAGCGTGAAGGGCTCCAGGTTGCGCCAGAGGCCGAGCCGGCGGACCTCGTCGACCGCGGCCGACCCGAGCGCCCCGGAGAGCAGTTCGTCGAAGACGCCGTAGCCGACCAGGACGAGGATGAAGCAGCCGAGGAAGCCCGTGACGAAGGCGATGACCTGGCTGCGGGTGAGGGCGGAGGCGACTGCGGCCACGCCGAGGCAGGCGCCGGCGCAGAGCAGCGAGCCGACGTAGCCCGCGGCGATCACGCCCGCGTCGGGGTCGCCGAGCCAGCCGACCGTGAAGGCGACGGGCAGGGTGATGACCAGCGCGCAGGCGAGGAAGAGCCAGGCGGCCAGGAACTTGCCGAGCGCGGCCTGCCAGACCGTGACCGGCCAGGTGAGCAGCAGCTCCAGCGTGCCCTGTCGGCGCTCCTCCGCCCAGAGCCGGGCGCCGGCCGCGGGGGCGAGGAAGGCCCAGAGCCACGGATGATACAGGAAGAAGCGGTCCAGGCTGGCGACGCCGGACTCGTAGAGCCCGCCCACGAAGAACGCGAGCGACACCGCGAAGGCGTTGAAGACGGCGAGGAAGACGTAGGCGAGGGGCGTGCGGAAGAAGCCGGCGAACTCGCGGCGCAGCACCGCGCGGAAGGCGGCGGCGACGGGGGGTCGGGCGGAGGGGGCTGCGTTCATGGAAGGGGGCGGTTTAGGCGGTGAGCTGGCGGAAGACGGCGTTGAGGTCGGCGCCGCGGGCGAGGAACTTCTCGCGCGACTCGTCGCAGCGGATCTCGCCGCGGGCGATGACGATCACGCGCGTGCAGAGCTCCCCGACTTCCTCGAGGATGTGGGTGGAGACGATGACGGCCTTGCGGGCGGCCATGTCCTTGAGGATGCGGCGCACCTCGTGCTTCTGGTTCGGGTCGAGCCCGTCCGTCGGCTCGTCGAGGATGAGCGCCTCGGGGTCGTGGATGACGGCCTGGGCGAAGCCCACGCGCATGCGGTAGCCCTTGGAGAGCGTGTCCACGTCCTGTCCGGCGACCTCGTCGAGCCGGCAGAGGTCGAGCGTGGCCCGCACGCGCTCGGCGGCGTCGTCCAGCCCGCGCAGGTCGGCGGCGAAGCGGAGGAACTCGCGCACGGTCATCTCGCCGTAGGCGGGGGCGCCTTCGGGCGAGTAGCCCAGGCGGCGCTTGGCTCCGACCGGATCGTCGGCGACGTCTAGGCCGGCCACCGAGGCCGAGCCGGCGTCGGCGCGCAGGTGTCCGGTGAGGAGCTTCATCGTGGTGGACTTGCCGGCCCCGTTGGGTCCGAGGAATCCCACGACTTCGCCGCGGTCCACGGCGAAGGAGACGTCGCGCACGGCGAGGAGCTCGCCGTAGGCCTTGCGGAGGTTTTTCGCTTCGATGAGTGCCATGAGGGGAAGGTCGTTCAGCGCTGCTGGGGGGTGCCCTGGACCGCGAGGCGGATGCCGGCCTCCTGCAGCTTCTCGGCGATGCGCACGGTGAGGCGCTGGTGGAAGTCGAGCTGCCGGCGCAGGTCCGCCGGGTAGTACCAGTAGATGTAGCGCACGTTCACCGACCACTCCGCGAACTCCAGCACGCTGACCAGCGGCGGGTGGCGGGGGTCGGAGCCTTCGTGCCCCTCCAGCGCCTTTCGCACGATCTCGGCCGCCTGAAGGACCTTCTCGGCCGGCGTGTTCGTCTCGAGGTGCACGAGCTCGAGCGAGCGGATGAAATCGCGGCGGGACAGGTTGACGATGGGCCGGTTGGCCAGGTCGCTGTTCGGGATGGTGAGCGTCTGTCCGTCGTTGAGCTCGATGGTGGTGGAGCGCAGTCCGAGCGCGCGCACCTTGCCCTCATGCGAACCGGTGTTGACGATGTCGCCCAGCGTGAAGGGCTGGTCCACGATGAGCATGACCGAGCCGAAGACGTTCTTGAGCGTGTCCTGCGAGGCGAAGCCGATGCCGATGCCGCCCGCCGCCAGCAGGCCGAGGATCGACTTCGAGATCTCGGGATCGATGATGGACACGGCCTTCACGCCGCCGACGAGGACGACCGCGATGCGCGTGACGGTGGCCAGCATGGGGACCAGCACGTCGTCGAGCTTGTTGTCGGTCTGGCCGGCGAGCTTCTGGGCCCAGGCGATGGGCACGGCGACCATCTGGAAGACGGACGCGGTGTGGGCGAGCGACACCAGCAGTTCGATGGCGCGCCCGGCGAGGACTTCATACTGCGCGGGGATGAGCCCCGGGTTGCGGTCCTCGTAGAAGAAGAGCGTGTAGGCGGGGATGAGGTACTGCAGGGAACGTCCGACGGCGGCGATTAGCGCTTCGATGACCGGGCTGCGGCGGAAGAGGCCGGAGATCCATCCCAGGACGCGCTTCGAGGCCCAGCCGACGGCGGCGCCCGCGACGATGTAGGCGAGCGCCATGGCGACGAGGTTAGTGTCGAGGGGCGCCGCGGCGGCCGCGGCGGCGGGCTGAGTCTGTGCGAGCAGGGTCATGCGGGGCGCGGGGGAGGGGTCGTTGGACTTAGCCGGGTGCCGTCCTGATTTCAAGCGTCGCCGAACGCCCAATCCGCTTGAAGCGGGGGAGGGGCTCCGCCACGCTGGTCCGAGGCATGAGCGAATCCCCAGAAAAGCCCTCCGGCCGGCCCGTGGTGCTCACCTGCGCGCAGCCGACCGGGAGGCTCCACCTGGGCAACTATCTGGGGGCGGTCCTGAACTGGGGCCGCATGCAGGACGACCATGAGTGCTACTTCGGCATCGTGGACCAGCACGCCATCACCGTGCCCACGGTGCCGGCCGAGCTCCGGGAGAACACCTATTCCTGCCTGGCGCAGTACGTGGCCTGCGGCCTCGATCCGGCCCGCAGCCGCCTCTTCGTGCAGTCCCACGTCCTCGGCCACACCGAGCTGGCCTGGGTGCTGGGCTGCCTCTGCCCGCTGGGACAGCTGGAGCGCATGACCCAGTTCAAGGACAAGTCGCGCAAGCAGCAGAGCGTCGACGCCGGACTGCTCTACTACCCGGTGCTGATGGCCGCGGACATCCTACTCTACAACGCCTCCCTCGTGCCGGTGGGCGACGACCAGAAGCAGCACCTCGAGCTGGCCCGGGACCTGGCCCAGAAGTTCAATCACCGCTACTCGGAGACCTTCCGCGTGCCCGAGCCCTTCATCTCCAAGGTCGGCTCCCGCATCATGTCGCTGCAGGATCCCGGGGCCAAGATGTCGAAGTCCGACCCCAACCACGCCGCCACGGTCTTCATCACCGACCGGCCGGAGGACGTGCGCCGCAAGATCATGTCGGCGGTCACGGACTCGGGGTCCGAGGTGCGCGCCGGAGACGACAAGCCCGGCGTGACCAACCTGCTCTCCATCCTGTCCGCCTGCACGGGGCGTCCGGTGGCCGCCCTCGAATCCGAGTTCTCCGGCAAGGGCTACGGCGACTTCAAGAAGACCGTCGCCGACGCGGTCGTCGCCACGCTCGATCCCGTCCGGGTGCGCCACGACGAGCTCATCAAGGACAAGGGCGAGCTCGCCCGCATCCTCAAGGCCGGCGCCGAGCAGGCGCAGGCGACCGCCTTCCGCACGCTTTCCAAAGTCCACCGCAAGGTGGGCTTCGTGGAGCGGCCCCGCTGAACCTTCCTCCCCCAACATGCTCACCCGCGACCTCGAAAAGCTCCTGAAAGAGAAGTGGTTCCTCGTGGCGGCCGACTTCATCGCCGTCGTCGCCGTGCTCAGCCTCGGGCTCGACCCCCGTGACGCCTACGAGGGCTTCCTCGCCGTGCTGGGCATCCTCGGCGCCTCGCTCATCGTGGTGGTGCCGGTGATGCAGGACGGCGGAGGCCGCGCCGAGCGTCTCGCCGAACAGGCGCGCCTCCGGGCCGCGCTCAAGGAGGAGATCGACCAGCTGCGCGACGACTTCCGCACGGGCGTGGAGGCCGCCGCTCGGCGTGCCGCCGACGCTGAGGCCGGAGCGCGCAAGGCGGGCGAGGTCGCCGCGGCGGCCGTCGCCCAGCGCGCTTCGTCCGAGATCAACGCGCTCAAGTCGGCGTTGGAAGGGCTCAAGGGCGAACTCGCGGCGTTGTCGCAGTCGCTGGAGGACAAGGGGGCCGACGACGAGCTCAACGCCCGCGTCGACTCCCTCGCCGCCGCCGTGCGCGGCGCCGTCGCCGACGTCGAGGAGGTCTCCTCGGAACTCACGCTCCTGAAGGAGAAGGCCCCTTCGTCCGAGGACATCGTCAAGGACGCGAAGAAGGAGATCAAGAAGTCCGCGTCCGCGCTCGCCGAACGAATCGACGCGCTCGCCGCCCGTGTCGACGCGCTCGCCGCGCGCGCTCCGTCCGCCGCCGCGCCCGTCCCGCCCGAGGCCGAGGCGGAAGACGAGGAAGAGGAGGAGCCGGAGCCGGCCGCTCCCGCGAAGGCCGAGGACGACCCCGGACTTTTCGAAGAGGAGCCCGGAGAGGAGGCTCCCGCGCCCACGGCGAAGGCGGCCGAAGGGCAGGGCACCTCCCTCACCATCAACCTGATGATCGGCATCGGCAACAAGCCGTTCGTGCGCGGCAGCGGGCCTGGGCTCAGCGCCGACAAGGGCGTCCCCATGAACTTCCTGGGCATCGGCCGCTGGCAGTGGACCTGTCCTCAGCCGGACGCGGCGGCCACGGTCGAAGTCTGGAAGAACGACCAGACCCCCCTGGGCGAGCCGGTCCATCTCCCGGGAGGCGAGCCGGTGGAGCTGGACGAAGGGCATTTCGGCGGGGCCTGAGCATGCCGGGGGCGCGGACGATCGGCCTGCTGCTGTCCGCTTGGGCCGTGGGTGCTTCCGCCGCCGAACCGTCGCCGCCTGAGCCCCCGCGCGTCTTCTTCGCCGAGCCCCGCATCGCCACCGTCGTCGGCGAGCGTCAGCCCGAGGTCAGCTTCGCGATGGCCCACCTGTCGGCCCTCGACCGCTACCTTGAATATGTCGTCGGCGCCGCGCCGCCGCAGGGCTCGGGCGCCCGTGTCGAGCTCGCGGACGTCGTCGGCCGGCCCGACGTGGACGTACGGGCGGCGGCCGGACACATGCTGATCGTCGTACGACCGGGGGAGACGCTGGCCTTCGCCGATCGCTGCGCCGAGGCGGCCGCCCGCGCCTGGCTGGGTCGTGTCGCGCTCTCGGCCGGCGTCGCGCCGGCCGCCGAGCCGTGGCTCGTGCAGGCCCTCGCCGCCGAGTCCCTCGTGCAGCTGCGGCCCGCGCAGGCCGACCTCTGGCTGCGTGAGGCCTCACTCTCACCCGCGCCCGCCTACGCCGAACTGGCCGCGGGCAGGGCCTCCATGCGGGAGGCGTTCCTGCTCTGGCGCTGCCTCAGGCAGGAGTTCCCGGGTTCCCAGACCGTCGCCGCGCTCCCGGAGATGGCCCGCGGCCGGAAGTTCGCCGTGCTGCTCGCCGCCCGGTCGCACGACCCCGAGGCGTGGTGGCCGTTGCGCCGGTCGGAGCTCCTCCTGTCGCGCTCCCCCGTCTCCCTCGGCATGAGGGAGTCCTCCGAGGCCTTGGACGACATCGCCGCGTTCGTCTTCGACCTGGGCGCCGGCGACGCCGTGTTCACCGGACCGGAGATCGTGCCGCACCGGCGGCTCGCGGCCGTCAGGCAGGGCGTCGAGACGCGCCTCCGCGGACTTCGCCGCGAAATCATCCGGCAGAATCCCGTCTACCACAACGCCTGGCGTTCGCTGGGCCTCTGGCTCGAGCGTTTCCAGGACGCCGAGCCCGTCGAGCTCGAGGCGCTCTGGCGCCAGTTCGAGCGGGAGAGGAAGGACGCAAGGTCCCTTCAGTACGAGGTCGAGACGGCGCTCAGGGCCGCGGGCGGCTGAATCAGCGGCCGTCCCCGCGGGGGCTCACCGTCTTCTGCAGCATCTGGTCGGCCAGGGTGACGCGGAAGAGCGAGAGGGCGAGCCAGAGCACGCCGGAAAGGCAGGCGGAGCAGTAGGCCGCGCCGAGAAGGACGGCGGTCGGGCCGGATTCGGACCAAGGGACGTGCTTCTTGAGCACTCCGGTCATCCACACGAAGAAGACGGCGGTGATCACCAGGTCGATGATGACTCCCTGACGGGTGACCAGCTTGGGCTTCATGTTGTCCATGGGGCTTCCATTGGGTGGACCGCCCGCCCGCCTGTCAATCCGCCGCATCTAATCCCTTGCCACCGAGGGTGGGCCGTTCACCCTGCCGGCCCCGGAGGCCCGCGTCAGGCGCCGGTTTTGCCGCAATAAAACATGGCCGAAGAGCTCAAGGACACCCTCAACCTCCCCGTCACCGACTTCCCGATGCGCGCCGGCCTCGCCGAGCGCGAACCTGTCCGGGTGGCGCACTGGGATCGCACCGGCCTCTATGCGCGCATCCAGGCCGCCCGCGCCGGGCGCCCCGCCTTCGTCCTGCACGACGGCCCGCCCTTCACCAACGGCGACGTCCACATCGGCACCGCCCTCAACAAGCTGCTGAAGGACTCCATCCTCCGCTACAAGAGCATGCGCGGATTCCGCACGCCCTACGTCCCAGGCTGGGACTGTCACGGCCTGCCCATCGAGCACAAGGTGATGAAGGAGCTGCAGTCGAAGAAGCAGTCGCTCGAGCCCCTCGGCGTCCGCAAGGCCTGCGCCGAGTTCTCCGCCTCCTACATCGAGAGGCAGCGCGGACAGTTCCGCCGGCTCGGCGTGCTCGCCGACTGGCAGTCCGAGTACCGCACCATGGATCCGGCCTACGAGGCGGAGATCCTTTCCGTCTTCGCCGCCTTCGTGGAGCAGGGCCTCGTCTACCGTTCCAAGAAGCCCGTCTACTGGTCGATCGCCTGCCAGACCGCGCTGGCCGAGGCCGAGATCGAGTATCAGGAGAAGCGTTCCTTCTCCGTCTGGGTCGCCTTCCCCGTGCCCGCGCCCCAGACGGCCGGCCTGAAGCCCGCGCATCCCCTCTCGGTCGTCATCTGGACGACCACGCCTTGGACCCTGCCCGCCAACCTCGCCGTCGCGGTGCACCCCGCGCTCGAATACGTGGAGGTCATCCATGGCGGCCGTTCCTTCCTGGTCGCCTCCGCTCTGCGCGACGCCTTCGTGTCCGACTGCGGGCTCGACGGCGCCACGGACGGCTTCCGCGTCAAGGGAGCCGCGCTCGAGGGCCTCGAGTCGCATCATCCCTTCATCGACCGCGCCGCGCCCTTCGTCCTCGCCGACTACGTCACGACCGACGCCGGCACCGGCTGCGTCCACACCGCGCCCGGCCACGGACTCGAGGACTACCAGACCGGCCTGCGTTACCGCCTCGAGCCCTACTGTCCCGTCCGCGATGACGGCACCTACGCCGACGACGGACGCGTGCCCGCCGCGCTCGTCGGGGTCTCCGTCCATGAGGTCGACGGCAAGAACGCCGCCAACGTCGCGGTGATGGAGCTGCTCAAGGCCTCCGGCGCGCTGCTCAGGGCCCGCGCCTTCGAGCACCAGTATCCGCACTGCTGGCGATCGAAGACCCCCGTGATCTTCCGCGCGATGGACCAGTGGTTCGTCGGGCTCGACCGCGGCGGCCTCCGGCAGAAGGCCCTCGAGGCCGTCGGCACCGTGAAGTGGATCCCCGCCTCGGGCGAGAACCGCATCCGCGCCGCCGTCGAAGGCCGGCCTGACTGGTGCATCTCCCGCCAGCGCGCGTGGGGCGTGCCCATCCCCGCCTTCGTCTCGACCTCCACGGGCGAGTCCTTCCTCGACGCCGGCGTCGTGCGTCACGTCGCCGCCCAGGTCGCCCGTCACGGCGCCGACTGGTGGTGGTCCGCCTCCGTCGAGGAGACCTTGCGCGGCGCCCCCGTGCCCGCCGCATGGCCCAAGGACCTGCGCAAGGCCTTCGACACCCTCGACGTCTGGATCGACTCCGGTTCCAGCCATCTGGCCGTGTGCGCGGCGCAGAAGCAGCTTCACTGGCCCGCCGACCTCTACCTCGAGGGCTCCGACCAGCATCGCGGCTGGTTCCAGTCCTCCCTCTGGACCGCCGTGGCCGTGCGCGGCGCCGCGCCCTACCGCGCCGTCCTCACCCATGGCTTCGTGGTGAACGAGAAGCGCAAGAAGATCTCCAAGTCCGACGGCAAGCCGCAGACCGCCGACGACTACGTGAAGAAATACGGCGCCGACATCGTGCGCCTCTGGGTCGCCTCGGAGAACTACCAGTCCGACATCCCGCTCTCGGACGCGATCTTCGAGACCGTCTCAAACCAGTACCGGGGCATGCGCAACGGCCTGCGCTACCAGCTGGGCAATCTCGGCGACTTCGACCGCGCCCGCGACGCGGTGCCCGTCGCGCGCCTCTCGCCCGTCGACCGCTGGGCGCTCGTCGAGACGGCCAGGTTCCTGCGCGAAGTCACCGACGCCTGCGAGCGCAACGAGTTCCATCGCGCCGCCGCCGCCATCGCGGCCTTCACGACCGGCGTCCTCTCGGCGTCATACCACAATGTGATCAAGGACCGGCTTTACACGACGGCCCCGTCCGATCCGCTGCGCCGTTCGACCCAGACCGCGCTCGACCTGATCCTGCGCGCCTACCTGCGCGCGGTCGCCCCCTTCGTGCCCTTCACGGCCGACGAGGCCTGGAGCCATCTCGTGTCCCGCGCCGAGTATTCCGAGGCCGACTCGGTGCACCTGCAGGACTGGCCCGAGGCGCCGTCCGAGTGGGAGGACGCGGCCGGGCTCGAGGCCCACGCCGCCGTGGCGCGCATCATGGAGCTGGCCGCCTCGGTCAACGTGCAGCTCGAGCGCCTGCGTCAGGACAAGAAGATCGGCCAGTCCCTCGAGGCGGCCGTGGCCGTCGTCGGAGATCCCGCTGACAAGGATTTCGCGCTGCTGGCCGCCCATGTGGCCCTCCTGCCCGAGCTCTGGATCGTGTCGGCGGTCACCCTCGCCCCGTCCCAGGGCGCCGTCACGGCCTTCCAGGTCGACAAGGCCCCCGGCGTCCGCTGCCCCCGTTCCTGGAGGTGGGTGCCGGCTCTTGTGGATGCGGGCCGTTTTGGTATGGTGTCCCCGCGCTGCAGGGAGGCCCTAGCCGCCAAATACCCCGGACTCTGAATTTAACACGATGCCCAAGAAACCTGAACCCAAGAAGAACAAGGCTGTTTCGGCCAAGAAGCCGGCGCCCAAGCCCGCTCCTTCCGTGAAGAAGGCCGCTCCGGTCACCAAGCCCGCCGCCAAGAACGCTCCCAAGGCCCCGGCCGCCAAGGTCGCTCCGGCCAAGCCCGCCGGCAAGGCGCCCGCCGCCAAGTCCCCTTCCGCCAAGCCCGTCGCCAAGACTCCGGCGCCCGCCGCCGGCAAGAACGCAAAGGGAGGCAAGGCCTCCAAGGCCCCTCAGCTGGACCATGAGACGCAGAAGCGCCTCCTCGACCACCATCGCAAGGAGCATCATCAGGACGCCGCCCTCGAGGTCGCTCCCAAGCCCAAGCTCCAGGCCTACACGCTCGAAATCCTCAAGGAGTACCTGTCCCGCAAGGGCAAGGCGAAGCTCAACCTCTGGAAGCCGGAGAGCGAGCGCAAGGCCCGCGAGAAGGCCGCCGCCGCCAAGGCGCAGTCTTCGAAGCCCAACAAGGTGGGCGTGGCCTCCGTGGCCGACCTGCTCGGCTTCAATCCCGCGCGCAAGGGCGGCGAACCCGTCGACGAGATCAAGCTCGTGCCCGAACGCTTCCGCAAATACTACCGTCTCCTCGCCTCCATGCGCACGGCGCTGGAGAAGGGCCTCGCCTTCCACACCGAGGAGGCGCTCAAGAAGTCCGGCAAGGACGACGCGGGGGACCTCTCCGGCTATTCGCAGCACCTGGCCGACGCCGGCACCGACACCGCTGACCGCGACTTCGCGCTCTCGCTCATCTCCAACGAGCAGGAGGCCCTGAAGGAGATCGCCGAGGCGATCGGTCGCATGAAGAACGGCACCTACGGCGTCTGTGAGATCACCGGCAAGCCGATCCCGCCGAAGCGCCTCGAAGCCGTGCCCTTCACCCGTTTCTCCCTCGAGGGGCAGAAGGAGCTTGAGCGCAACCGTCGTGCGCACCGTCGCCGCGGTCAGAACCCCCTCGGCGAGGCTGGCGACGAAGTCGGCTTCGGCACGGGCGGGGGCGGCGGCGAGGACGAGCCGGCGGACACCTGAGTCCGGCCATGGCGTCCGGACTCCGGCCTTACCTGACCTTCTGGACCGTCGGCCTCGCGGCCCTGGCGGCGGACGTCGGCACGAAACTGCTCCTCGTCCGAACCATCCCGTTCGGCTCCTACTTCCTGGGCGACCCCGAGCGCTCCCCGGTCGTCGTCTTCCCCTGGTTCTGGATCGTGCACGTCGGCAACAAGGGCGCCGCCTGGGGCCTGGGGTCGCAGCAGGACGTGCGCCTCTATCTCGTGCTGCTGGCGCTCGTCGTCCTGTATCTGGTCTGGCGCTGGCGCCGCTCGCTGCTGGTCGAGCTCCGGGGCGGCCAGGTCGCCTTCGGCCTGTTCGTCGGCGGCACCCTCGGCAACGTGCGCGACCGCGTCTTCGGCGACCACGTCATCGACTTCCTCGACGTGCATCTGCCCGGAGGTCACCGCTTCCCCGCCTTCAACGTCGCCGACGCGTGCATCTGCGTCGGGGTCGGGCTGTACCTGATCCTGTCCTACCGGCAGGACGCCGCGCGCCGGGAGGCCATCGCGTCCCATTCCGGCGACGACCTCGCCGGCCGGCCGTGAGCCTGCGCTTCGACCTCGCCGCCAACGCCGGCGGCCGCGCCTACCGCCTGCTGGCGGGACTCGTCGTGCCGAGGCCCATCGCGCTCGTCACCACCGTCGACGCCGCCGGCCGCGTCAACGCGGCCCCGTTCTCCTTCTTCAACGTCATGGGCGTCGAGCCCCCGATCGCCGTGCTCGCGCCCGCCGACCGTGACGACGGCACGCCGAAGGACACCGCCGCGAACCTGATGGCGAACGGCGAGTGCGTCATCCACCTCTGCGACGAGCCCGTGGCCGCGCGCATGGTCGAGTGCTCGCGCGCCCTGCCTCCGGGCGAGGATGAGACGCGCCGCGCCGGCTTCGCCGTCCGCCCGGCCGAAATCGTCCGGCCGCCCGTCATCGTCGACTGCCCCGTCGCGCTCGAAGGCCGCGTCCTTGACGTCCGCCGTTACGGCGAGAACCGGCTGGTGGTCGTCGAGCTCCTGCTCGCCCATGTGCGCGAAGGCGTGGCCGACCCCGCGACGTGGAAGGTCGACCAATCCGCTTACGCTCCCGTCGGCCGCCTCAACAGTCCCGACGGTTACCTGCGAAGCACGGACCGCTTCCGCATCGCTCCGCCGGGCGCCTGATCAGTGCGTCCGCATGAGGCGCTTGAGCGTCGCGGCGAAGTCGTCGGACGGCGGGCACTTCAGCGCGATCTCGACGCCGCCGACCTTGCCCCGCACCTCGGCCAGCCGCAGCAGCAGCCCCCGGTGGAGCGGGCGGTCTTCGCCCTTGTTGAGCCGCCCCTTCCGTGTCGTGTCGGTGAGCGTCACGCGTCCCGAACGGCCGTAGCGCAGCTCGCCGGCGATGCGCAGTCCGCACTCGGCGGCGTGCACCCGCACCTGGTCGCGGCGGGGCAGCGTCGTGCGCGCCGTCCAGAGCCGCCAGCGGCCCATCGGTTCGCCGCCCGCGAAGCGCGTCTCCGCCCGCTTGCCATGGCGGTGGGAGACGAACGCCTTGCGGCCTTCGTCGTCCATCGCGAGCGGCAGGTCGCAGAGCCCGCCTTCCTCCGGGGCGTCCTCCGTCCGGGCCAGGAATTCGTAATGGAAGGTGAAGGCGCCCGAGCCCACCGCCTCGCGCCAGGCGGGCAGGGCGCCCTCGCGTTCGGCGACGATGGCCACGCCGTCCACCTCGGGTTCCGGGCCGAAGACCGCGGCCGGATCGCGGAGGCGGAGCCGCATCATCTCGGGCTTGGCCGCCGCGAGCTGCGCGCGCAGCGAGCCGAGCAGCGTGGGCCGTCCCTGCTGCCAGGGGTGGTCCTCGAAGCAGACCTCGCCCGGCTTGCCGAGCGCGACCCAGCCTTCCCCCGCGGCCAGCACCGGCATGCGCAGGGCGGCCTCGCCGAGCGTGCCCGCCGGGAAGCCGATGGAGTCGGGCGCGGTCATCTCCGGAAATGAAAAGACCCCGCGGCCGGTCAGGCGACGGGGTCGTGGGTGGCGCCCGAAGGCATCACTTCTTGGCAGCGGCCAGCTTCTTGGCGAGGCGGGCCTTGATCCGGTTCGCCTTGTTGCGATGGATCACGCCGGACTTCACGGCCTTGTCGGCGGAGGAGGCCACCGTGGAGGCCAGCTTGTCGTCGGCGGCGGAAGCGAAGCTCTTCACCAGGGACTTGAGGCGCGTGCGGACCGACTTGTTGTGCTCGGCCCGGCGGGCGGACTGGCGGATGCTCTTCTTGTTAGCTTTGATGTTGGCCATGTGAGGGAGTAGGGAAGCGGCGGCAGGGCGGCGTAGTCAACGAGGATTTGGAAGCCCCGGGGCCTCCTCTGCTGGTGGAAGGGGTGGGATTCGAACCCACGTACAGCGAAGCTGAGCGGATTTACAGTCCGCCTCCTTTAGCCACTCGGACACCCTTCCGGCCAACAGGAGGGGCAAGATAGGGGGGTGCCGACTGCCGTGACAAGCGCTTTCGCCGCCGGAAGTCGGGGCTTTCCCCTTCCGGCAGGGCGGGCATCCTGCAGTCATGCCGGACGCGCCCCTCGTGGTCCTCATCGACGCCGAATGCGCCCTGTGCTGCGGCACGGCGGTCTGGCTTTCGTCCCGGGACGCGAGGGAGGCCATGGTCTTCGCCTCCAACCGCGGTGAGGTCGCCCGCATCGCCGACGAGCCGCCCGGCGGCGACCCCGGCACCGTCGTCGTCTGGGACGGCTCCCGGCGGCTCGTCCGCTCCGCGGCGGTCCTCCGCCTGCTGCGGGCCCTGCCGGGCCCCTGGCCTTTCGTCGCGGGTGCGCTCCGCTGCGTGCCGCGGTTCCTCCGCGACGCCGCCTACGACTTCGTCGCCGCGCGCCGCGGGCGTTCCGACCGCTGTGCTTCCTTGTCTGCCGGCCGTCTGGTCGGCTAGAGATTCTCCGCGCGCCCCATGGCCTACGTCGTCAAACGAGTGATGGAGATGGTCCCCGTGCTGCTCGTCGTCGTGGCGGCGACCTTCTTCCTCTCGCACGCCGTGCCCGGCGGCCCCTTCGACCGTGAGCGTCCCGTCCCGGCCGAGGTGAAGGCGCGGCTCGAGGCCTACTACGGACTCGACCGTCCCCTCCACGAGCAGCTGGGCTCCTACGTGGCCAACCTCGCCCGCGGCGACCTCGGCCCCTCGCTCAAGTATCCCGGCTGGGGCGTGAACGAGGTCATCGGCCCGCGCGTCCCCGTCTCCATCTCCCTCGGGCTCGTCTCCCTCGCCGTCGCGGTGCTCATCGGCGTGCCCGTCGGCGTCCTCGCCGCCTCACGGCACAACACCTGGCTCGATTCGGTGCCGATGGGCCTGACCATGGTCGGCATCTGCATCCCCTCGTTCGTGCTCGGCCCTCTGCTTGCGCTGGTGTTCGCGCAATGGCTGGGCTGGGTGCCGCCCTGCGGCTGGGGCGACCTCCGTCACTTCCTGCTGCCCGCCGCCACCCTCGGCCTGGTCACCGCGGCGCCCATCGCGCGCCTCACCCGGGCCAAGGTCGTCGAGGCGGGCTCGCAGGACTACGTGCGCACCGCGCGGGCCAAGGGCCTGCCGTGGCGACGCGTGTGGTTCGTCCACGCCCTGCGCAACGGACTGCTGCCCGTCGTGACCTACCTCGGTCCGGCCGCGGCGGGCCTCGTGTCCGGCTCCTTCGTCGTCGAGTCGCTCTTCGACGTCCCCGGACTCGGCCGATTGTTCGTCTCCTCGATCATCAACCGCGACGTCACCCTTATCCTCGGCACCACGCTCGTCTACGCGCTGGCGCTGCTCGTCCTCAACCTCGTGGCCGACCTCGCCAAGGCGGCCCTCGATCCGCGCGTCGCGCGTTCCGTCCGATGAACCCTGACGGTCCTGACTCCACGCCCTGGAAACGGTTCCGCCGTTCGCGCGCGGCCGTGGGCGCCGCCTGGTTCCTCGCCTTCGTCGCGCTCGTCTGCGCGCTGTCGCCCTGGATTGCGCCGTATCCCTACATGAAGCAGGACCTCGCGGCCAGCGCCCAGGCTCCCTCGTCCGCCCATTGGTTCGGCACCGACCTCCTCGGGCGCGACGTGCTCTCGCGCGTCATGCAAGGGGGCCTCATCTCCATCTCCGTCGGACTGCTGGCCACCGCGGTGGCGCTCGTCTTCGGCGTCCTCTACGGCGCCGTCGCCGGGGAGCTGGGCGGGGCGTGGGAGCGGCTGATGATGCGCGCGGTCGACATCCTCAGCACCCTCCCGCTCACGCTCATCGTCATCCTCTGCATGGTCGTGTTCGGCCAGAACGTCTGGATGATCTTCCTGGCCGTCGGCATGGTCTCCTGGCTCACCATGGCGCGCATCGTCTGCACCGAGACCGGCGCCCTGAAGTCGCGTCAGTTCGTCGAGGCCGCGGTCGCGCTGGGTCAGACCCGCGTAGGCGTCTTCCGCCGGCACTATCTGCCCAATCTCGCCGGCCTCATCGCGGTCTACGCCACGCTCACCGTCCCGGGGGTCATGATGCTGGAGGCCTTCGTGAGCTTCCTCGGTCTCGGCGTGAAGGCCCCGATGACCTCCTGGGGCCAGATGATCAAGGAGGGGGCCGACATCATGGAGGAGTGTCCCTGGCTGCTGCTGGCGCCCTCCTCCGTCTTCGCGCTCACGCTGCTGGCGCTCAACTTCCTCGGGGAGGGCCTGCGTGACGCCTTCGACCCGCGTGCCTCCCGGCGCTGACCATGCCCCTGCGACGTTTCATCGTGATCAAGCCCGACGGTTCGGACGGCGACCTTTTCGAGGCCGATCTGCCATTCGACGCTCCCGACTTCGTCCGGCATCCGGTCACCGGTGAGCCGTGCCGTAGGGTGGTCGAGGCGCCTACCCTCACCGTCAAATACGGCGAGGGCGCGATGAAGCAGGCGGTGAGCGAGGAGAAGCTGGCCCGCGCCGGATTCAAGAAGCTCGAGAAGAACGGCGAGGGCGGTTGGACGCAGACCAACTGACGTCCCCTGAAAATGAATCGCCCCGCCGGGTGGCGGGGCGAAACATCGTCAGGGTGGGGCGTTTCCGCCGTGCTTCAGGCCTTGGCCGGAGCGGCCTCTTCACGGGCTCGCTTCACGAGCGACTTCGCGGTGTCGGAGGGTTGGGCCCCCAGCTTGATCCAGTGCTCCACGCGGGCGACGTCGATCGTCAGGCCCGGGGTCTTGCCCCTGGCGCGGGGGTTGTAGTTGCCGAGGACCTCGACGAAACGACCGTCGCGGCGGATGCTCTGCTCGGCGACGACGAGACGGTAGGTCGGCTCGTTTTTGGTACCGAAGCGCTGGAGGCGGATGCGTAGCATGGGTGTTGAAAGAAAAGGAAGGTGGAAAGACACACTCGGGGGAGGGGGAGTCAAGCCTTCGCCAGCCCCTCACCCCCTCTTTTTATCACTAGAACCTCTCAAATAGATGAAATCACGCATTACAAAATTATGAACGATAGGGGTTTAAGTCGCGTAATCGTTAGAAACCTCCTGGAATCATGAAATGTTCCGCCCAGGGTAAGTCCTAGGAGGGTAATAAAAAACCCCGCTTTCGCGGGGTTTTTCGTAGGCCGGGTCGGGCTTATTTGGCGGCGGCCTCGGCCTCGAAGCGCTGCTCCTTGACCTTGGTGGCGGACTTGCCCTGCCGGTCGCGGAGGTAGAAGAGGCGGGAGCGCATCACCTGGGAGACCTTCTCCACCTCGATCTTCTCAATGTTGGGGGAGTGGACGGGGAAGGTGCGCTCGACGCCCTCGCCGAAGGAGACGCGGCGGACGGTGAAGGTCTCATGGATGCCGCCGCCCTTGCGCTGGATGACGATGCCGGAGAACACCTGAGTGCGCTCCTTGTCACCTTCGCGGACCTTGGTGGCGACACGGACGCCGTCGCCCACCTTGAAGGCGTCGTGGCCGCGGCCCTGCTTGATCTGGGACTGGGTGGCGAACTGGATGAGGGGATGATTGCTGCTCATGGCTGTTTTTCTTGGTCTTTCAGCAGGTCGGGTCGGCGTTTTCTGGTCTTCTCAATCTGCCTTTCCCGGCGCCATCTTTCGATTTCGGCGTGATTTCCTCCGAGGAGGACCGGGGGCACCTCGAGACCATCATAGACGGCGGGTCGGGTGAACTGCGGAAAGGCGAGCAACTTGCCGTTGTAGCTATCCCCCGTCAAGGAGTTTTCCTCCCCCAGGACCCCCGGTATCTGACGGCCGATGCAGTCCACCAGGACGCAGGCGGGCAGGGTGCCGTTGGTCAGGACGTAGTCTCCGATGGAGATCTCCCGGGTGACTTTCCGGTCCCGGAAGCGCTGGTCGATGCCCTCATAATGGCCTGAAATGAGGATAAGGTGCTCTTTTTGCGCCAGTTCCCGGGCCAGGGGGTTGGTGAGCTGCTCGCCATCGGGGCACAGGTAGATGACCTCGCAGCCGGGGGTGGCCAGGGCGTCCACGGCATCGAAGAGGGGCTGGCAGGTCATGAGCATGCCGGGGCCGCCGCCGTAGGGCATGTCATCGACCTTGCGGTGCTTGTCCTTGGAGTAACCCCGGAGGTCATGCGCCTTGAATCGGATCAGGTCGCGCTCGATGGCACGTCCGATGACCGACTCCTTGAGGAAGCCGTCGGCCATCTCCGGGAAGAGGGTGACTAGGTCGATGCGGACGGACACGGGACGGGACAGGGATGAAGCCCGGGTCGGGCGTCCCACGCAAGGGCTACTTCTTCGGGCGCTGGTCCATCCGGATGCCCGCTTCGGCGGGGACCGGCTTGCCGGTGACGTTCACGTCGGAGGTGAACAGGTACTTCCAGACGTCCTCCTGGAGGTGGCGTCCCTGTGCGTCCTTGGGTGAGCCCTTGCCCGGCGTCACGTAGCCGTGCGCGGCGGCGGCCTGCTTCTTGTCGTCGCCCTTCATCGGGGCCTGGGTGATGAGACGGCGGGAATGACCGTAGGGCGCCTTGGCGTCGTCCGCGTTCACGACCGGACCGTACTCGTTGAGGCGCAGCATGAGCCAGGAGCGCTGGTAGTGGTGCTCCGTCCAGCCGCCGTCGAGGACGTGGGTGTAGCCGAAGAAACGGTTGAGCGGGGTGGCGGACGGACCGGCCTGCCAGTCTTCGGTGTTGTCGCGGGGTCCGCAGAACATGATCACCCGTGCGACCTTCTGGTGCATCGCGAAGCGCGCGGAGGACGTGGCGCCATGCGAGGAGCCGCCCACGACGACCTTGGTCCAGTCGAGCTCCTTGCCGCCGGCGGTGAGGAACTGCTCCCAGCGGCCCTGCGGGTGCTTCTTCACGAGCCACTTCACCAGGCGCGTCGCGCGGCCCTTGGCGGAATCGGCTTCGGCGATCGCGACGGCCTGCGACGCGTCGACGCCCGCGGTAGCCTCGAGGCGGATGTTGCCGAGGTGGTGCGTGTCGGCGGGGACGGTGTTGAGCTTGCCGAACCAGCCGCGCGCGTAGTGCACGCTCACGTGGTGGTAGCCGTAGCCGTTCACCTTCTCGGCGATGACCGGGTTGTGGCCCATCAGCCAGACCACCAGTTCGCCGCGCGGGGCGACGCGCGTGTCGACGTCGGCCGTCTGCACGTCGGACGGCTTGCCCTTGCTCTCCAGGTTGAAATCGATGTCCGGATGGGCCTTCGCGGAGGGGTCGACCTCGCTGGCGCGCACGGTCAGGTGGTAGGCCTGCGGCTGCGGGTCATTGAACTTCGGCGCGGCCGCGCCGGCGTGGACCGTGAGCAGGGCGAAGGACAGCAGGGCGAGGGGGCGCGTCATGCCGCCCAGACTGCGCCGGCCGGCGCGTCAGGCAAGCGCCGAGGCGCTCACTTCGGCAGACGGGCGTCGACGAAGTCGAGGGCCTTCTCGATGACCATGCGCGGCGCCCACTGATGGCCGCCGGCGAACTCCATCACTTCTACGCGTCCGTCGGTGATCTGCTTCAGCATGGGGAGCTCGGCGCGGTTCGGGTCGCCCTTGCCCATCGTCACCACGATCGCCGCGAGCTGCGTGCCTTTGAGTCCGGGCATGCCGTTGTCGAGCCGGCCGATGCCGGCGCCCTGCAGGATGACCCCTCCGAAACCGTCGCCGAGCGCGGCGAACACCGAGCTGGCCCGCGCGCCGCCGGAGAAGCCGGTCGCCACCTTGCCGCCGGGCAGCAGGCGCACGCGCCGCTCCACGTCCTCGGCGGCCGCGAGGAAGTTGCCCACGCTCGGATCCCACGGTCCGTTGCGTGATTCGTCGAGCATCACGACGACGTAGGTCCCCTTGCGCCGCAGCCAGGCCTCCATCTCGCCCATCTTCGCGTTGCCGGAGGGCGAGGCGATGAAGAGGCACTTCCAGCGGGCGTCCTTGGCGGCCAGGAAACCCTTGGGCAGCCAGAGGCGGTAGTGGTAGAGGTCGGAGTAGCGGGAGAAGCCCGACATGTGCTGGCAGGCGATGCGGATCTCGGTCTGCTCCTTGAGCGGCAGGTCCGCCGGCGTCACGCTCGCGGGCGGACCCTGCGCCTCGAGCGCGGCCGTGAGCAGGCAGAGCAGGGCGGCGAACCTCATCGGCGCCGGCCCTTGGCCTTGCGGGCGTCGATGCGCGACTTGATGCGGAGCAGCACGACGGCCAGGGCGACCACCGCGAAGAACGTGAAGAGCACGTTGCTGACCTGCACCCCGCCGGCGGAGTCGGGGCCCGATGAGGTCAGCGCGTCGGTCACGCTCGCGGGCGGCGAAGCGCCGTCCTTGTCACGGCGCGCGACGGGCGTGCCGAGGGGCGTCAGGACCGGACGATGCACGCCCTGGAACTTGGCGACCGATTCGATCCGCCCCGCGGCCTCGATGACGTCGCCCGCCTTGCGGCCGGCCGCGGGCACGAGCAGCAGCTGCGGCGGACTGAGTTCGAGGGTCAGCGCGAGCTCGTAGCCGTCGGCCTCCTCGTCGGCGACGGCGATGCGGAGCTTCCAGGGCTTGGGTTCGGCGGCGGCCTCGGCCGCCGCGATGCGGTCGCGATGGGCGGCGAGCTCGGCGAGCTCGTCGGCCTTGAGGGCCGGCTGCGCCGCGCCCGTCTTCACCTTGAGCGCCTCCAGCGCGGCGAGGTCTTCCGGGCTCACCGCCGTCTGCGCCCATGCCGCCCCGGCGAGGGCGAGGGCCGCGGCGATCGACGTGGGGCGCATGGGGGCACGATGCGGGCGGGAGTCCGCAGGGCAAGCGTACGGCTTTGCGGCTTGGAAGAAGGGGGCCGCTCCGACATAGCCGAGGCGTGCCCAAGTCGACCGGTTCAGTCCTGCAGGTGCGCCGCCTCCGCATCGCCCGCGAGGGCAAGGTCATCCTCCGCGGGCTCGACTGGACCGTCCGCCCCGGCGAGCACTGGGCGTTGCTCGGGCCGAACGGCGCGGGCAAGTCGTCGCTCCTCGCCGCGCTCACCGGGTACTTCGCTCCCACCGCCGGCGAGATGACCGTCCTCGGCGAGACCTTCGGGCGGAGCGACTGGCGCGAGCTCCGCCGTCGCGTCGGCCTGGCGGGTCCGTCCGTCGCTTCGATGGTGCGGCCCGATGAACCCGCCCTGCACGTCGTGGCCGGCGGCGCCGACGGCACGGTCAATCTCTGGCGCCGTCCGCCCGCGGCCGTGCTGCGTCGCGCGAGGGCCGTGCTGCGTCGCATGGGCGCCGGCGCCCTCGCGTCCCGTCCCTGGGGTCACCTCTCGCAGGGCGAGCGTCAGCGCACCCTGATCGCGCGCGCCCTCATGCCCCGGCCCGCGCTGCTCATCCTCGACGAGCCCTGCGCCGGACTCGATCCCGCGGCGCGGGCCGACTTCCTCCGCCTCGTCTCCCGACTGCCGCTTCTCTGGCCGCGCACCGCCCTCGTGCTCGTCACGCACCACGTCGAGGAGGTCGTGCCCGCGTTCACCCACGCGCTGCTGCTGAAGTCCGGCGTCGCCCTCGCGGCGGGCCCCGTGCGCCGCGTCCTGGGCTCCGCCACGCTTTCCAGTCTCTTCGGCCGCCGCGTGCGGCTCTCGCGACGCAAGGGCGCCTTCTCGCTGTCCCTGCCTTGACCCGACGGCGGATTTCCCCACCCCTGCCTCTCCCGCGCCCTCCATGCCGTCGCCGTTCGAAGGACTCCTCCCCCGTTACGACGCCGTCGTCATCGGGGCCGGCCTCGGGGGCATGACCGCCGCGAACAACCTGGCGAAGTTCGGCCGCAAGGTGCTCCTCCTCGAGCACCATTACCAGCTCGGCGGCCTCGCCACCTTCTTCAAGCGGGCCGGCGGCCACGTCTTTGACATCTCCCTGCACGGCTTCCCGCACGGCATGATCAAGTCCACCCGGCGCTACTGGACCAAGGAGATCTCGGACCGCATCCACCAGCTCAAGGACGTCCGGTTCATCAACCCCGACTTCGACGTCCGCACCACCTTCGACCGCGCCGACTTCACCCGCATCCTCATCGAGCAGTTCCGGCTGCCGGCGGAGACCGTCGAGGCCTTCTTCGCGCACCTGCGCGGGATGAACTACTACGACAACGACCCGCGCACCACCCGGCAGCTCTTCGAGCAGTTCTTCCCCGGCCGTCCCGACGTCCAGCGCCTCCTGCTGGAGCCCATCGCCTACGCCAACGGCTCCACCCTCGACGACCCGGCCATCACCTTCGGCATCGTCTTCTCGAACTTCATGTCGAAGGGCGTGTTCATCTTCCAGGGCGGCACCGACGTGATGATCGGCCTGATGACCGCCGAGATGAAGGCCAACGGCGTCGACATCCGCCGCAACGTGCTCGTCGAGAAGGTCCACGTCGAGAAGGACGCCTCCGGACGGCGACGCGTCGTGGGCGTGAAGCTGCGAGGCACCCGCCTTGGCGAGGAGGCCGAGGTGGCCTGCGCGACCGTCGTCTCCAACGCCAACATCAAGGACACCGTCCTGCGGATCGGCGGCGAGGAGGCCTTCGAGCCCGCCTTCGTGGAGGAGGCCCGCAAGGTGCGCGTGAACACCTCCTCCTGCCAGGTCTACATGGGCGTGCGCGAGGGTGAGACCATCCCGCACATCGGCGACCTCGTCTTCACCTCCGAGGCCAGGCCCTTCTCCAGCCAGGAGCTCATCGACTTCCACACCACCTCCCGGACCTACTCGGTCTACTACCCGGACACCCGTCCCCACACCAAGACCCCGCGTTACGCCGTCGTCACCTCCGTCAATCAGAAGTGGACGACTGGGCCGGCCTTTCCGAGGCTGACTACGCCCGGCACAAGGCGCGCGTCATCGAGGAGTCCTTCCGGGGGCTCGAGAAGTTCATCCCCGACATCCGGTCCAAGGTCGACCACGCCGAGGCCGCGACCCCGCGCACCGTCAACCGTTACGTCCGCCACGTCGGCGGTACCTCCTTCGGCACCAAGTTCGAGGGCCTCAGGGTCTCGATGGCCCTGCCCGAGCAGGTCGGCGGCTTCTACCATGCCGGCAGCGTCGGCATCATCATGTCCGGCTGGCTCGGCACCATCAACTACGGCGTGATCGTCTCGGCGAAGGCCGACGCCTACCTGCGCGACCCCGACGCCGGGCCGCTGGGCGAGGCCGCGGCCTCCGCCGGCCTCTGACGGCTTGACCGTCCGCGTCCGTCTGCAAGCCTGCGGGCATGTCCAAGGAGTCTCCCGCCCGCGGCCTCGCCAAGAAGGCCGAGAACGCCCTCGAGTCCTTCATCTTCGCCAGCCGCTGGGTGCAGGCGCCGATCTACGTCGCGCTCATCTTCGCCGCGGTGGCCTACGCCTGGAAGAGCGTGCAGGAGCTCATCCACCTCCTGCAGGGCTTCAGCACCTCCACCGAGAGCTCCATCATGCTGGGCATCCTCTCCCTCGTGGACATCTCGATGGTGGCCAACCTCGTGAACATGGTCGTCGTCGGCGGCTACGTCACGTTCGTCTCCCGCATCGACTTCGAGGACAACACCGACCGGCCCGACTGGCTCGAGCACATCAACGCCAACACCCTCAAGGTGAAGCTGGCGGCCAGCCTCGCGAGCATCTCGGCCATCCACCTCCTCAAGAGCTTCATCGACATCACCGCCGCGGCCTCCGCCGTGGACGGACGGCCCCTGCAGCCCGCGCACGAGCGCGTCATCCTGTGGCAGGCGGTCATCCACGGAGTCTTCCTCCTCTCGATGATCCTCTTCGCCTACAGCGAGCGGATGCAGCGGCACGAGGGCCACTGAGGGTTCAGTTTCGCGGGGTTTGTTTCGGACGTGGAGCGTCCACGTAGCATGCGTGTTTTCGTAACCCTGCGGTGACCGGAAATTAATACTCCGACTGTTGTGTGCAGCCGGGCCATCAGCCCTGATGCGTGTGTCATCACCTGAGCGCACATGAAAAAAATCCTCCGCACCTTCCTCGTCGCCGCAGCCGCCCCCCTCGGGGCCATCAACTACGGCTCCCCGCTGATTGACGCCACGCCTCCGACGGTTTCCAGCAACGTCGCTTTCGAGGGACAGACCTTCGTCAACAAAGGCTTGGTCGGCGTCGGCGTCTTCTCGCCCAACCTGCTGGACGGACGGGGCGACACCTTCGGCTCCTTCTCCTCCTTCAAGGTGGATTACTCCAGCTGGCGCCGGAACCCCGACGGTAGCTACGCCGGCACGCTGTTCACCTTGCCTGACCGCGGCTACAATGTCGCCGGACTGATCGCTTATCCGGCACGCATCCAGCAGATGGCGCTTGCCTTCACGCCCGACTACACCGCCAACGCCGTCGCCCAGAACCAGCTCAGCCTCACCTTCCAGCGCACCATCAGCGTCACCGATTTCGCCGGCCAGGTCAGCACGGCCGTGGATCCGACCGGCCCCACGAGCTTGCAAGGCTTTTCCAATGTGGCCACTTTCGGCGGCCAGTTCAGCATCGACGGGGAGGGGCTCGCCCGTCGTGCCGACGGGACCTTCTACCTTTCCGACGAATACGGTGCCACGGTATACCATGTTTCTTCTGACGGACGCATGTTGGGGATCATAACGCCGCCGCAGGCCCTGCTGCCGCAATTCACCCCTGCATCCGGATTCAGCGGCTTCACCACGGCAGGGGCGGCGGTCGCCACGGGCGTCCAGACGGGCGGACGGCGAGACAACCAGGGCATGGAGGCCGTGGATCTGACTCCCGACGGGCGCTATCTCGTGACCATGCTCCAGAGCGGAACCCGGCAGGACAATCCCGCGAACACCAATCAGGACCGGCTCTTCACCCGCCTGATGGTCTATGACCTGGCCTCTGGCAACACCCCTTCGTCCCCCGTCGGGCATTACCTCGTCGAACTTCCCACTATCGATCGTGACGGTACTGGAGGGGCTGCCGACCGTGCCGCCGCGCAGTCCGAGATACTCGCCCTTTCTCCTTCCACGTTCCTCGTGCTCACCCGGGACGGCAGTGGCAATGGATCTGGGGACACCAGCCGCCCGCTGGTCTTCAAGACGGTCTCTCTGGTCAGCCTCACGGGGGCGACGAATCTCGCCGGAACTGTTTATGAGACCGGTTACTCGCCGGCGGCGGCAGGCCTGGCCGGGCCCACGGCCGGCATAACCGCCGCACAGGCCACTCCCTTCGTCAACTTGCTCAACGCCCAGCAGCTGGCACGTTTCGGCATAGACATGAATGTCGGGGCCGAGGGCACGGCAAACCCTATTTCAGCCAACTCCCTCGGGGAGAAGTGGGAGGCGCTTTCTCTCGTGCCGGTCCTCGATCCGCTCGCCCCCAACGATTACTTCCTGCTCGTCGGCAACGACAATGACTTCCTCGGGACCAGCGTGACCATGCTGGGGGGGGCCTCCATCGACGCCACCGCCGGGGCCAGCTTGGCGGAGAACCCCAACCGCATACTTGTCTATCGCGTCACGTTGCCGGGCTATCTTGATGCCGGCCTCGTGCAGAACGCACAGACTTCCGGTGCCGCAATGATGGGCGTCTCGATCCGGAGCGTGCAGACCATGGGGACCAATTTCGCCAGTTTCCTCGGGCGCAGGATGACCGGGGCCCTCCGCCTGACCGCGCCCTTGCTGGCGTCGTCGGACGACGAATGGCTGGTATCAGAGGATCTCTGCTCCCTCGGCCTTCCTGCCACCAGGGGCGTCTCCGGGTCTTTGGGCATGCGCTGGTGGGTGGACGGCTCCTTCCGCGACATCAGTGAGCGGGGCGACGGCGTCCAGCCGTCGGTCGATTCCGAGGCCCTTTCAGGTGCCGTAGGCATTGAATGGGGAGTCTCCGACGGCCTTTCCGTCGGCTTCGGGGTGGGATCGCAGTCTGGCGAGTCCAACGGTTCCGATAACTCGGCCCTGGAGTACGACGGCATGAGCGTGACAGCCTACCTGATCGGACGTTGGGAGAAGTCCTTCGGCAGCATCTCGGCCACCTACGGCAGGCAGGACTTCGGACTGCTTCAGCGTGCGGGCGCCTACGGCAGCGCCCCCTTCGGAAGCACCGAGGGCAAGAGTTATTCGGTCGAGGCCTCCTTCGGCGCGACCGTGGCCGAGTATCAGGAGTGGGCTTTCACGCCCGTCATCGGCCTCTCCCACAGCCGGATGAACGTCGATGCGTACGGCGAGACCGGAGGCTTCGGTCCGTTGGCATTTCCCAAGCAGGCGCTGGAGCGAAGCATGGCCAGCGCGTCCCTTGAGGCCGCCCGTTCCGTGCAGGCCGCCGGCGGCCTGGTGACTCCGTTCATCCGGGCGGGATTCGACCATGAGTTTGGCGGATCCGGACAGGTCGTAAACGCATCCATAGTCTCCGGATCCGGCGCCGGATCCACGATCGCCATAGCGTTGCCGAACGCGGATCGCGATTACGTCGTCGGAGGAGCCGGGTTGAGGTGGGACTTCGGCGACCTGCGTGGCGAAGTCTCCTACGAGCATAGGTCGGGTGATTCAGGTTACCGTGAGCACCGGATCAATTTCGGCCTCTCCTCGGCGTTCTGAACACGACCGGGGGATTCCCGGTCTTTCCCCGTCGCCCTTGCTCAGCGCTTCGCGTCGACCGGGATGCGCATCCCGTAGAAGCTGCGGTAGACGTAGAACAGCCCGACCGCCAGCACCGCCGAGCCGAGGCCCAGCTTGAGGCCCGCCGGCATGCCGACCGCGATCTCCACGGCGAGCAGGCCGAAGAGCGTGGTGAACTTGATGACCGGGTTGAGCGAGACCGAGGACGTGTCCTTGAACGGGTCGCCGACCGTGTCGCCCACGACCGTCGCGGCGTGGAGCGGCGTGCCCTTGGCCTTGAGGTCGACCTCGACGATCTTCTTGGCGTTGTCCCAGGCGCCGCCGGCGTTGGCCATGAAGATGGCCTGGTAGAGCCCGAAGAAGGCCATGCCGACCAGGTACCCGATGAAGAAGAACGGGTCGAAGAGCGCCAGGGACAGCGCCAGGCAGAAGATCGCGATGAAGATGTTCGTCATGCCCTTCTGCGCGTACTGCGTGCAGATGCGCACGACCTCCTTGGAGGCGTCGGTCGCCGCCGTGGAGGCGTCGAGCTTCATGTTGTCCTTGATGTAGACCACCGCGCGGTAGGCGCCCGTCACGACCGCCTGCGTGGAGGCGCCGGTGAACCAGTAGATGACCGCGCCGCCCATGAGCAGCCCCATCAGGGCCTCGGGGTGCACGAGCGAGAGCTTCTCCAGGACGTTGAGTCCGGAGGCGCGGTAGTGCTCCTGCAGCATCATGATGATGCCGAAGACCATCGTCGTCGCGCCCACCACGGCGGTGCCGATGAGGACCGGCTTGGCCGTGGCCTTGAAGGTGTTGCCGGCGCCGTCGCCCTTCTCGAGCTGGTGCTTGGCGCCCTCGAAGTCGGGCTTGAAGCCGAAGTCGCGCTCGATCTCCTCGCGGACGCCCGGGCGGGACTCGATCTGCGAGAGTTCGTACACCGACTGCGCGTTGTCCGTGACCGGGCCGAACGAGTCGACCGCGATGGTGACCGGGCCCATGCCGAGGAAGCCGAAGGCGACCAGGCCGAAGGCGAAGATCGGGGCGGCGAAGGCGAACTGCGCGGGCATCAGCGCGGCGACCGCGGCGTGCGTCGAGAGCAGGTAGGCCCCGAGCATCAGGCCGAGGATGCAGAGGCCGGTCCAGAAGGCGGAGAAGTTGCCCGCCACCATGCCGGAGAGGATGTTGAGCGAGGCGCCGCCCTGGTCGGAGGAGGTCACGACCTCCTTCACGTGGCGGCTCTCGGTGGAGGTGAAGACCTTGGTGAACTCGGGGATGAGCGCGCCGGCGAGCGTGCCGAGCGAGATGATGGTCGAGAGCACCCACCAGAGGTCGGGCCGCCCGGCCAGCGGGGCCAGCAGCGCCCAGCTCGCGACGTAGGTCACGGCGATCGACACCACGGAGGTCACCCAGACGAGGTTGGTCAGGGGCTGCTCGAGGTTGAAGTCGCGGGCCTCGCCCCAGACGGAGCGGCTGATCACGCCGTTGATCCAGTAACTGGCCACCGAGGTGATGACCATGAGGATGCGCATGGCGAAGAGCCAGATGACGAGCGTGGCGCAGAGCGTCGGGTCGGCCGCGAGGGCGAGGGCGAGGAAGGCGATGAGGGCCACGCCGGTCACGCCGTAGGTCTCGAAGCCGTCGGCCGTCGGGCCCACGGAGTCGCCGGCGTTGTCACCGGTGCAGTCGGCGATGACGCCGGGGTTGCGGGGATCGTCCTCGGGCAGCTTGAAGACGATCTTCATCAGGTCCGCGCCGATGTCGGCGATCTTGGTGAAGATGCCGCCGCAGATGCGCAGGGCCGAGGCGCCGAGGGATTCGCCGATGGCGAAGCCGATGAAGCACGGGCCGGCCAGCTCCGCCGGCAGGAAGAGCAGGATGGCGATCATGAACAGCAGTTCGATGGCCACGAGCAGCAGGCCGACGCTCATGCCCGACTGCAGGGGGATGAGCAGGGTGGCGAGGGCGTTGCCCTTCAGGGCGGAGAAGGCGGCGCGCGAGTTGGCGACGGTGTTGATGCGGATGCCGAACCAGGCCACGCCGTAGCTGCCGAGGATGCCGAGGACGGAGGCGGCGAGGATGACGGCCACCTGGGAGGCCGGCTTGTGCTCGAGGCCGCCGAAGTAGTAGGCCATGCACGCGGCGATGAGCACCCAGAGGGCGGCGAGGAACTTGCCCTGCTGGACGAGGTAGGTCTTGCAGGTCTCCCAGATGATCTGCGAGACGTCGGCCATGCTGCGGTGCACGGGCAGGGCGCGGGTCTGCAGGTACTGCCACCAGCCGTAGGCGACGCCGAGCGCGCAGACGACGAGTCCGGCCCAGAGCACGCCCGAGCCGCTGAGCGAGCCGCCGAGGAAGGAGACTTTGCCCAGGTCGGGGATGCGGATGTCAGCCTCTCCGGCGAGGAGGGCGGTGGGGCACGCGAACAGGGCCGCGGCCAGGAGCTTCAGGGTCTTCATGGGAAAATGACGGGGTGGAGCCGAGGGGAGCGGCCTTTCCGAAAACTGAGGTTCCGCCACAGCGTGGGCGAGGCAAAAAACCGCGCCGCCCGACTTCATCTTCGCTCAATTAAGGGTCGAGCAGGCGCTCCTTCAGGAAGAGGGCCGTGACCCTGGCCTGGTGGTCGACGTTGGACTTCTTGGAGAACCCATGGCCCTCGTCCTCGGCCACCAGATACCAGACCTCGCCGCCATTGGACCTCACGGCGTCGCGGATGCGCACCGCCTCGGCGAGCGGCACGCGCGGGTCGTTGCGTCCGTGGATCACCAGCAGCGGGGCGCGGATGCGGGCCGCGTTGCGGGCGGGGGCCACCGCCTCCAGGGCGGCCCGCACCTCGGGCTTGCGCTCGTCGCCGTACTCGGCCCGGCGGGCGGCCCGGCGGTAGTCCGAGGTCTGCTCCAGCAGGGTGACCATGTTGGTCACCCCGACGACGTCCACGCCGCAACGGAAGCGCTCGCCGAACTCCGCCATGCTCGCGAGGCACATGAAGCCGCCGTAGCTTCCGCCGAAGGCGGCGATGCGGGCCGGGTCGATGCGCGGGTGCCCTGCGGCCCAGTCCAGCACGGCCCCGACGTCCTTCACCGCGTCGCCGCGTCGCACGCCGTTGTCGAGGTTGAGGTAGCGGCGTCCGTAGCCGGAGGAGCCGCGCACGTTCGGGTAGATGAGCGCGACGCCCAGACGGTCCAGGTAGTAGAGCAGGCCGCCGCGGAAGCCGGGACGGGACTGTCCCTCGGGCCCGCCGTGGAAGATCATGATGGCGGGTCTCCGTCCCGGGAACTTCGCGGGGTCGGGCAGGTAGACGAGGCAGGGCACCTGCTCGCCGTCGAAGCTGCGCACGCGGACGGTCGTCGACTCCGGCGGCCTGACCTCGACCTTGGGCTTGGACGTCCGGTCGGTCCAACGGGTGAGAGCCCCGGTGTCGAGGTCGGCCGACCATGCGTCGCTGGGAGAGTCCTCCGAGTTGAGCGTGAAGCCGACCTCATGGCTGCCCGGTCGGAACGCGAGGTCGGAGATGACGCCGGGGCGGATCGCAGGGGCGCGGAGGGGCTTGCCCGAGGGCAGCTCCCAGCAGCGGAGCTCCGATCGGCCGTCCACGTTGACGATGACGGCGAGGCGTCTCCCGTCTGCGGAGACTTCGAGCTCCTCGCAGTCCCAGTCGGGCGCTCCTTCCAGTGCCTTCACCGTCCGGGCGGCGAAGTCGAGGCGGACGGGGCGCAGGAAGTCGCCGCCCAGAGTCGATAGCGCGTAGGCGCCGTTTCCGTCCACGGTCAGACGCACGTGGCTGAAGGGGTGGGAAGCCCCGGTGGGCGTCACTTCGGTGAGCTTGCCCGTCGCCAGGTCCGCCTTGTGCAGCCGGGTGCGTTCGATGCTGACCGACTGCCGCACCAGCAGCCAGCGGCCGTCGGGAGCCCAGGCCGTCGCCGACCAGCCGGGCGATGATCCCGTCACGAGCGCGCGCACCTTCGAGGGCGCCTTCACGTCGACGACCAGGATGTCGCTGTCCTTGCCATTGCGACGGTTCGAGGCCCAGGCGATGCGTCGGCCGTCCGCCGACCATCGGGGGTCGGTGTTGCGGGAGCGTCCGTCCGTGATCAACGAGGGCTTGGCCTTGGCGTCGGCGGCGTCGGTCAGGAACAGCTGGTAGTTCTCATCTCCGCCCTGGTCGGCGAGGTAGGCCAGCTTCGTGCCGCCCGGCTGGAACCAGCCGTATTTCACCGGCTCCGTTCCGCGCGTGAGCGCGGCCCGCTTGCCCAGCGCCTCGGTCATGCGGTGCAGGTGCGAGGCGCTGCCGATGCGGGTCGAGACGATGGCGGCGCGACCGCGGGAGTCCCATCCCTTGAAGCCGGCGCCGCCGAGGTTGAGGTAGGGGTCCATCTCTTCGGCGAGGGCCGCGGGGACCTGCGGCACCGCGTCGGCGATGAAATTGGACGGGTGCGGAAGGGTGGGGGCGACGCATCCGACGAGGATGGCCGCGAGGAGCAGGCCGGGGCGGGGCATGTCCTTCCATAAGTCCTTCGTTCGGCGAGGGCGAGCCTCGGCCGCTCACTTTTTCTTACGTCGGGTCGCCGCCTTCGCCTCTGCGGCGGCGCCCGCCGGCCCGTAGGATTCGGGGTCGGACAAGGGCCGGCCTGCCACGGGCACGGCGCCGTCATCGCCTTGCTCGCGCGTCCATGCGTCCAAGGCCGCGCGGAGCTCCGCCAGCCTGGCCGCGTTGGCCGGATCCGCCGCCACGTTCGAGCGTTCAGCCGGATCCTTCTCCAGGTCGTAAAGTTCCTCCGCCGGCCGGCGGTGGTAGCGGTCCAGCGTCGCGGCCGCCGCCGCGTCGGTCTTCGCCAGCCTCTCCCATTCCGCGAAGAACGCGCGCTGGCCGAGCCCGTCACCCCGGCTCTCCTGGAGGTCGATGTGCGTGGTGAACGCCCAGTCGGGACGGAGGTTGCGGACGTATTTCCACCGCCCGTCACGGACGGCGCGGGCGGGATAGACGTTCATCCGGTTGTCGTTGGCGTGCGTGGTGAAGATCCGGTCGCGATGCCGGTCCGCGCCGCGCAGCACGGACAGGAAGGAACGTCCGTCGATGCCCGAGGGGGCCTCGCCTCCCGCCGCCTCGAGAAGCGTCGGCAGCAGGTCGACCCAGCTGACCATCGCCCCGGTGCGCTTCCCGGCCGCGACCGTGCCCGGCCAGGATACGATGAGCGGCGTGGCGACGCCGGCTTCGTAAAGGTTCCATTTTCCGAAGGGCCATTGCGCGCCGTGGTCGCTGGAGAAGACGAAGACCGTGGAGGCCGGCAGCGTCTCGCGGACCGTGCGCATCACCTCGCCGAGTTCCGCGTCGCCGCGCGCGACCGCGTCGGCGTAGCGCGCCCGCCAGAGCCGCGTCTGCGGCGTGTCGACGCTGAGCGCGGGCAGCCGGAGGTCGTCCGGACGATGGACTCCGTCGGCGGCCGGCCACGGGACGTGCGGCCAGTTGCTTCCGACCATCAGGCAGAGCGGCCTGGCGTCCTTGGGCCTCGCGCGGAGGAACTTCAACGCGGCGGGCACGCCCTCGGGGTCATGGAAGGTGTCGTGGGCGAAGACGTCGAAGCCGTAGTCCGCCGTGTGGCGGTAGTGGGAGACTTTGCCGAAGGCCGCGACCTCGTAGCCCAGCTCCTTGAAGTAGGAGGGCCATTTGCGGATCTCCGCCCGCGGCTTGGCGTGATTGGAGGAGGCGCCGTTCCTGGCCGGCATGAGCCCCGTGAGCAGCGCGGCGCGGCTCGGGGCGCAGCTCAGCGAGGCGACGTAGGCCCGGTCGAAGGTCAGGCCGGCGGCGGCCAGCGCGGCGACGTGGGGCGTGCGGATGCCTCCGCCTCCGTAGGGGGTCGTGTCCAGTTGCCCGAGGTCATCCGTCAGGAACACCACGATGTCCGGTCGTCGGGCCTCCGCCGCCGGCGACACGGCGGCGAACAGCAGCAAGGCGGCCAGGAGCGGGGGCATGCCGGGATGGTGTCCCGCTTTCCTGCGTCTGGGAACGCAGAAGTTTTCTCGCCCGCCGCCGGGCCGTGCCCACGATGTCCGCACCCCGATGAAGAAGCCCCTGCTGCCGATCCTCCTCGCATCGTTCGCCATCGCCGCGCCGGAGCCCTACCCCGTGAGCGAGCCCGCTGTGGACGCTTCGCATCCCGCCGCGGACGCCGCCGGCTTCATCCCGCTCTTCAACGGCAAGGACCTGTCCGGCTGGCGCACCAAGGGCAACTGGGTCTACGACGCCGACGGCACCGTGACCCTGCGGCCCCGTCCGGGCGAGACCGGTTGGAAGCGTTTCGACGCCTACCTCTTCACCGAGCGCAAGTACCGCGACTTCGTCCTCGACCTCGAGTTCAAGTTCGAGCCCACCGGCAACTCCGGCGTCTTCTTCTGCGTGGCCGATCCGCTCGATCCCGTCGCCAAGGGGATCGAGCTCCAGATCCTCGACACCCACGGCCTGGCTAAGCCCGGCCACCATGACTGCGGCGGCATCATCCGCGCCATGGGTCCGGCGGAGAACCGCGTGCGTCCCGCCGGCGAGTGGAACCGCTACACCCTCACGCTGAAGTCGCGGCGGCTCGAGGTCGTCTTCAACGGACGTCGCACCATCGTGCTCGACCTTGACCGTTCGCCGATGAAGGACCGACCCGCGGAAGGCCATGTCGGCTTCCAGGATGAGGCCAAGCGGGTCTGGTACCGCGGCGTCAGGATCCGCGAGCTTCCCTGACCTTGCGGAATCGTGCGGCGACGAGCCAGGCCGCCACGGGCAGGACCGCGCTGAGGACCAAGGCCAGACTTTCGCTCTCCCTGGCCACCGCGCCGACCCAGGCGAAGGCGAATCCGGTCGGCACGCAGCCCGCCGTCAGCGCGGCGAAGAACGTGCCGAACCTCATGCCTGCCAGTCCCGCCATGCAGGCGACCGCCTCAGGCAGGATCGGCATCCACCGCGAGACGAGCACCAGCCAGGCGCCGCCGCGTTCGAAGACCGTCTCCGTCCGGCGCAGCCCCTCTTCGCCCGCGATCCACCGCGCGGCCGGGCGTCCGGCAATGCGTGCGGCGCCGTAGGCCGTGACGCCGGCGAGCGTCGAGCCCGCGGCGGCGATCATGCCGCCGACCAGCGTGCCATAGGCCGCGCCCAGCGCCGACATGATCACCGTGGAGGGCACCGGCAGCGCGATGTCGGAGACGAGCAGGCCGACGCCGGCCGCCCAGGCCCAGTCGCCCTGCTGCATGATCCACGCCGTGGCGCCTTCGAGCGAAAGCGCGGCGTCGAAGGCCTCGCCCCAGATCGCCCAGGGGATGATCGCGCCGGCCAGGATGAGGCCGACGATCGCCAGCAGCGTGACCGTGCCGCGGTCAGCCTTCATCGCGACTTGGGTCCGAGCCCCTTCCAGGGCTCCTGACCGCTCATGTCGACCGCGAACGGCCCGGCGCAGGCGCCGGGGGAGAGGATGGCGAGGATGACCGCGTCCTGCGCGGACTCATTGAACGTCGCGTGCACCACGCCCGCGGGGATGTGGGCGCTGTCGCCCGGGCCGAGCCGACGCGACTCCTGCTCCACCCACTGGGTCACCTCGCCCTTCAGCACGTAGATGACCTCCTCCAGCTCGGGGTGCGTGTGGAAGCCGTGGCCTTCATGCGGCGGCAGCGTGGCCTCGCAGACCTGCAGGTCCTTCGCCTCCGTGACGCCGGGGCGGCAGAGCCAGTAATTGGTCCGCCCCTTGAACTCCTCGAGCAGGGCTTCCTTCTTGCTGACGAATCGCAGGGGCGGGCGCATCGCCTGTTAATAAGTGGCCATGCCCTTCGGGGCAAGCGCCGCCTCCTTCCGTTGACAGCGCATACGGGTTCGGGCGTGATGACTTCACCCCATGAGAACCCTGCCCCTGCTGTTCCTCGTCGCCGTCGCCTCGCTCTGCTCCGCGCAGAACGCACCCCAGAAGAAGGAGGGCGCGCTCTCCAAGAAGGCTCCGGCCGCGAAGCTGCCCTCGCAGCCGGCCGACGTCGCCGCGCAGAAGTTCGAGGCGGAAGGCAAGGTGAACGCCGGCTTCGCGCGCCAGCACGCCGCGTTCGTCGAGATCGCCAAGAAGGGCGAGGCGCAGGTCGTCTTCCTCGGCGACTCCATCACCGCCGGCTGGGTCAGGCAGGCTGATCTCTTCAACAAGGAGTTCGGCGCCTACAAGGCGGCCAACTTCGGCATCGGCGGCGACCGCACCCAGCACGTCCTGTGGCGCGTCGAGAACGGCGAGTTCGAAGGCATCAAGCCCAAGGCCGTCGTCCTGATGATCGGCACCAACAACTCCGGCGCCGCTGACAATCCTCCCGAGCAGGTCGCGGCCGGCATCCGCAAGATCGTGCAGGCCGTCCATGCCCGCTCTCCGGAAACCAAGGTCCTCCTTCTGGCCATCTTCCCGCGCGGTCCCGGCGAGCAGGACAATCCCGGCCGTGCCAAGAACAAGGCCGTCAACGCCATCGTCGCCGGACTGCACGACGGCAAGAAGGTGCACTACCTCGACATCGGCCCCAAGTTCCTCGCCGCCGACGGCACGCTGAGCAAGGACATCATGCCCGACCTGCTGCACCTGAGCCCCAAGGGTTACCAGATCTGGGCCGACGCCATCCGCGACAAGCTCGCCGAGCTGGCCCGCTGAGGGCCTTCAGCCCCTGAGGTTCTGATAGGCCAGACGCCGGCGGCGGGGGGACAGCGCCAAGGGGCGGGAGGAAAGGAATTCCACGCCCAGGACGCCATCGCAGCCCGTCGGCACGACGTCCGTCCGAAGCGAGGGAGGCAGCCGGCCGCAGCGCAGGGTTTCCGCGATCAGTCCGCCGCAGTCAATCGGCACATGATAGGTGTCGGCCGTGTACCATCCTCCGATGAAGGCCGGGTTGAAGTCGCGCGCCTTCCCGCCGCTCGTGAATGTCTCGATGATCCGGTCCTCCAGGTAGGACAGCTGCTGTCCGCTGGAGAGCAGAAGACGACGCTCCTCATTGCGGATGCGCGCGGACACCGAGAGGAGCGGGCCTTCCTGTCTCAGTTCCAGCGTGCGGTCGGAGAGGAGAATCGCCTCGGCCGACACCTTGCACGTCCGTCCGGGGACGTCGAACGCCCAGTCGAACTGGCTGATGATGTCCATGCCGAACGCGCCCGCGCAGGCCGTCCCCAGTCCTTGCGCCAATTTCGGCCCCGTCAGCAGCGGCTTGCCGGGGCGGGCGAGGATGGGAAGCACGTTGATGGGCCGGCCGTCGAGCGCCGCCGGAGCGCCGGAGCCGAAACTGAGCGCGCTGCCCGTGTCCAGCAACCAACGTTGTGCGGAGAGCTCGATGAAAAGCAGGCCGTGCTGATGGTGTAGGGGCAGCTGAACCATCTCCTCCTGAGGATGGTCGAACGCAGGCCTTGCACAAGAGCCTTGCCGCTCGGGCAGGGTAAAACTTCTTTAAAAAGTAAAAACTCCGTCAAAGCCCGGTCAGCGCTTCCAGCCCGCCGGCAGGTCCGCGAGCGTCTCCGTGAGGATCTCGTGGATCGCCCGACGTTCCTCCGCCGGCAGGTGGGCGAACGCCGCGGGAGGCTGCGGCGCCTTGAGGCCTTCCGACAGACGCGACAGCGTCAGGTCTCGCAGCTCCTTGGGCAGCCAGCCGAATGACTTCGAATAGATGAGCGGACTGCAGCGGTACTTGAACAGACGCGTGCCCAGGTCGAGGTCCCGCAGGGAGCGGCCCTTGCAGTCGGCCTTCCGGGTCTTCGCATAGGCTGACTCGAAGACTCCGTCGCCCTTGATGCCTCCTTCGGGGAACGGAGCTTCGTCTTTCAGGAGGAGGGCGTCGATGAGCCGTTCCGCCTGGCTGTTGAGCTGGGCGAGGCAGGAGCCCGCCGGGGCTGCGTCCTTGGGCAGGCCGAGCACGGCGCGCATGGCCGGCCACCGGTGCAGCGCGACGCGCGACTGCTGGTTGGCGGTGGAGATGACGTTGTGCACGTGGACCTGGTGGTCATGCATCAGCAGCGCGACGACGTCGCTGGTGCCGAGCGGGTAGCGGCGCGTCTCGACGATCTCCTTCAGGTCGGGGACCAGCGGACTCGACAGCCCCTGGTCTCCGTCGAACTCCTCGGCCTTGGATCCCATGACGTTGCCGCGATGACGCAGCGTGCCGGGCGCGCCGGTGACATACCAGCCTCCCCATCGTTCGCGGTAGGGCGTGGAGGGCTCGATGTTGGAGCCGCCCGATCCGACCAGCGGCTCTCCGTTCCTGTCCGGGTAGACGGAGCGCGTGCGCAGGCTCGGCGTGCGTTCGTGGCGTTTGTGACAGAGCAGGCACTCCGAGCTGCGGACGAAGAGCGGCTTGGGCGGCGTTTCCTGAGCCTCGAGCAGGTAGAAGGTCGCCCCCAGCTTCGGATCGAAGACGGTGATTTCGATGCCGCCGCCCGGCACCCAGCCCACGTAGGCCTCGTCGGAGAAGAAGAGCGCGCGGGGATTCTCGGGACTGATGAGCGTGCGCTGCAGGCTCGTCTTGCTGAACACCAGCAGCTGCGACTCCGCCGGCACCTCGAGTTTCTCCAGCACCCAGCGAACCCGCCGACGCGCAGGCCATCCGCGGATCTCCTCGGCCTGCGCCGCGAATTCGGCGTTCAGCCTCGTGACCACGTCGTCGGGCTTCGTCGCCGAATAGCTGATCGGGGGGTCCTCGAAGTCATCGTGGTCCTGGGCAGGCGCGCGGACGGCCGCCAGCAGGGCGGTCAGGCAGATGAAGCGGAGCGGGACCGGATTCACGGTTTCATCCTGCCGGACGGACCGGGCCAAGCCAAGGCCGCATCCATGCCGGGAGGCGGGCATTAGCCGTCCTCCCGGCCGGATAAGCGGCCGGGCCCCTTCAGGACATGAGTTCCATCAGCTGGCGGCGGGCGCGCTGTTCCAGCTGCCGTGCCCGTTCCCGGGTCACGCCCAGCTTGCCGCCGATCTGTTCCAGCGTCATCGCCGGACCCCCGATGCCTTCGCGCATGCGGAGCACCGAGGCCTCCCTGGGCGGCAGCGCATCGAGCGCCCGGCGCACCCGTTCGACGTCGGAAGAGCGTCCTGCGGCCTCCACGGGCGTCTCCGCGGAGTCGTCGGCGAGCGTCTGGCCGAACGTCAGGCCCTCGTCATCGCCGACGGGGGCGTCGAGGGAGGCGGGGTGCTGCTCGTGACAGAGGAACTGAACCACCTTTTCCGGCGACCAGCGCAGCTCATCGGCCAGCTCCTCCTGTTCCGGAGCCCGGCCGAGGCGCTGGGTGAGCTGTTCGCGCGCCGTCCGCAGCTTGGACAGGCTCTCGTGGATGTTGCGCGGAAGATGGACCGCCCGACGCTCCTGATTGAGCGCGGCGAACACCTTGCTGCGGATGTGCATGTAGGCGAAGGTGCTGAAGCGGGTGCCGTAGGAGGCGTCATACCGCAGGGCGGCGATGGTCAGCCCCAGGTTGCCCGCGGCGATGAGCTCCTCGCGCACCGCGCGGTCCACCGAGAACTCCTTGGTCACGTGGCACACCAGGCGCAGGTTGCACGAGGTCAGCCGCTGGAAGGCCGACTTCGCCTTTTCGCCGACGATCTCGTCGCCCCGGCGACCGGCCGCGATGGCCCGGCCCAGGCGGAGTTCCTCCTTCGCGTCGAGCCGGTCGTGATTGAGCGCGGTGGCGAAGTAGCGGCCGAGCCCGTCGCGTTCGTCAGGCGTCTGGCAGCGGCGGAAGTCGGCGGCGAGGCCGAGGGATTCGCGGGTGCGGTTTTCTTTCGTGGCGGTGCTTTTCGGGATGAGCGGGATCATGGAGAATTGGAAAGTGCCTCTAACCTAGGGGCCGGAAAACGCCCCTTTCGGGAACGTGTTTTCACAAGTGACTGGGCGGCAGTGAAATTCAGCGCGGACTTTTTTCGCGGGGCTTCCTCCGGAGGGGCTCGAGGGCGTCCATCCTGCTCCGGCGTTTCCGGAAGTCAAAGCGGCCTCGCGTCATAAGTTTTCTACAAGATTATAACCGGTCGTCTCTCCCCGGGCGGACGGCGGGGTCGGCCCGGACCCGAGGCGGGGAGGGGGCTTGCCATGGGCCGACGGATGGGCTTTCTCGTCCGGACCCCCCGATGAAGACGTTGCCCTTCCTGGTGACGGCCCTGGCCGTCCTGCTTTCCCCGTCCTTGGAGGCCGAGGACGCCCGTCCGCCCAACGTCCTCGTGATCGTCTCCGATGACCATGCCTGGTATGATTACGGATTCATGGGGTCGAAGGACGTGCGGACCCCCCACATCAACCGTCTGGCCGCCGAAAGCCGTGCTTTTCCCCGAGGTTACGTGGTCAACTCCCTCTGCGGACCCAGCTTGGCCGCCCTCCTGACCGGCAAGCACCCCCACCGCAACGGCATCACCGGCAATGACCCCGTGCTGCCGCCCGCCGCCAAGGGCAAGTCGAAGTACGCCCACCCCTCCTTTCAGCAAGGCCGGGAAAAGATGACCTCCCTATGGGAGAAGAATCCCCACATCCCCCGCCTGCTGGAGCCCAAGGGCTACGTCAGCCTGCAGACGGGCAAATGGTGGCTGGGCGACTACCGCCGGGGCGGCTTCACCGAGGGCATGACCAAGGGCGGCCGGCATGGCGACGACGGCCTGGACATCGGCCGCAAGACCCTGGCCCCGGTCACCGATTTCATTTCCAAGGCCAAGCGGGATCAGAAGCCCTTCTTCGTGTGGTATGCGCCCATGATGCCGCATGACCCCCACACCCCGCCCGAGCGGCTGCTGGCCAAGTACGTCGACAAGACCCCGTCCCTCCACCAGGCCCGCTACTGGGCGATGGTCGAATGGTTCGACGAGACCGTGGGCGAAATACGAGCCCACATCGAGAAGGAGGGGCTGTCGCGCGACACCGTCGTCATCTACATCGCCGACAACGGCTGGATCCAGAGCCAGAACAATTCCCGGTATGCGCCGCGTTCCAAGCAGTCGCCGCATGAGGGCGGCGTGCGCACGCCCATCCTCGTCTCCTGGCCCGGACGGGTGAAGCCCGGCTCGGTCGACCGCGCGGTCAGCGAGGTCGACATCTTGCCCACCTTGCTGGGACTCTGCGGCCTGCCCGTGCCG
>Ga0172373_10000739_pt1 | contig 53804 bp, 41 predicted proteins | sample Lak10m_2_FD_114546 | JGI IMG/M metagenome (GOLD analysis project Ga0172373, IMG submission 114546) | Freshwater microbial communities from Kabuno Bay, South-Kivu, Congo - kab_092012_10m | ecosystem: Environmental > Aquatic > Freshwater > Lake | place: Democratic Republic of the Congo... | reverse complement strand
ATCATACAGTTACCTTAAAATGGTTAACAACGGGCGCCAAAATCGTAACGGTTAATTACAACAATGCTTCTGGTTGCTCAGCAGCGAGTGCAACTTCTTCTACTTCAACAACGGTGAATGCTCGTCCTACGGTAACTTTCACTGCTCAGCCCGGTGCTTCGTCCTGTGCCAACACAGATGTAACGTACACCACGCAATCAGGTCAAAGCAGCTACGTTTGGACAGTTCCCGGAACCTTAAATACAGATTACAGCATCACATCAGGCGGTGTTGGATCTTCAAATCATACAGTTACCTTAAAATGGTTAACAACGGGCGCCAAAATCGTAACGGTTAATTACAACAATGCTTCTGGTTGCTCAGCAGCGAGTGCAACTTCTTCTACTTCAACTACGGTGAATGTTTCACCAACAGCTCCAGCAGCAACCATTACCCAACCAACGTGTTCAGTTGCAACAGGAACAATCACCATTACTTCTCAATCTAATGTAGAATACAGTATAAATGGTTCAACTTACCAAGCAAGCAATGTATTTTCAGGTTTATCACCTAATACCTACACCATTTATGTGAGAAGCACTTTAACTGGAAATTGCGTTGCATCCACAGGAAGTCAAGTTGTTAATGCACAACCAAGCGTACCAACAACTCCGGCTGCCACCATTACCCAACCAACCTGTTCCGTTGCAACAGGCACAATCACCATTACTACTCAATCTAATGTAGAATACAGTATAAATGGTTCAACTTATCAAGGAAGCAATGTGTTTTCAGGTTTATCACCTGCTACCTACACCATTTATGTGCGAAGCACAACAACAGGTAATTGCGTTGCATCTACAGGAAGTCAAGTTGTTAATGCACAACCAGGTGCTCCAGGAATTCCCTCCGCCCCAACCGCCTCCGCTCAAAGTCTTTGTTCCGGAGCTACTGTTGCCGACTTAACCGTTACTTCTGGTTCATCCATCAAATGGTACGATGCGGCTTCCAATGGAAATTTATTAGCAGGTTCAACCGATTTAACAACAGGAAATTATTACGCTTCTCAAACAGTTTCAGGTTGTGAGAGTGCGAGAACGAGTGTTGCAGTTACTGTAAAGCCAACTGGCACATGGATTGGTGCCGCAACAGGAAATTGGAACGTAGCGGGTAATTGGTGTGGTGGTGTTCCAGATCAAGCTTCAGAATCTGCAAATATTCCTTCGGGTGTAACAGTATCAGTTGATGCCTCTCCAACTATATTAGCGTACTCCTTAGCTTCTGGCTCAACCGTAAACCTTGGAAGCAACACCATAACCATTGCCAATGGAGGGTCATTTACCAACAATGGTACGTTCAACTACCAAACGGGTACCGTAGCATTTGCCGGAACAGGAACATTGAGTGGAAGCGCAACAACGTTTAATAATTTAACGGTAAGCGGGGCATTAACTGTCAGTACTTCACCAGCAGTAAATGGAACAGTTACCATTAACAATGGTGGTTCAATAACAACTAATCCAATCATCTATGGAGCTTCTGCAACCTTGGTATATAATCAGGGAGGCTCAATCACTACAACTGCAAACGAATGGCCAACAAGCAGCGCTCCGCACAACGTAACGCTTCAAAACTCATCAAATGTTACACTAAATGGTGCTAAAACAATTAATGGTGTTCTAAATTTAACCAGTGGTAAACTCACCCTTGGTTCCAACCATTTAACCCTAGGATTAAATGCAACTATTGGTGGAACGCCTTCAGCTTCAAATATGATTATCGCCTCCGGTGATGGGGAATTGAGAAAACGATTCAGTGCTGCTAATTTAGACGCTTTTACATTTCCTGTCGGTACAGGAACAAGTTACACACCCGTAGTATTGGATTTTAACAGCGGTACTTTCGGTGCGGATGCCTACATGCGTGTAAGGGTGAAAAACGAAAAATCTGGCTTTTTAAATAGCAACATAAGCACTTACTTGAACAGAAATTGGATTGTAGAACCTTTTGATATTACAAGTCCAAATTACTCAATTCAATTGTATTTCAACCCCGCATCTACTACTTCCGGCGGTGATTTCTTCACGTCTTCAAGTATGACAATTGGCGATTTAAAACCTGTTAAATATAGTGATGGAACATGGTATCAACCAAATGACGGACCGTTTACAAATGCAACACCTCAGGGTACGGCTGGAGTTCTGGTATCAGACCATCTTGTTTGGAATAATTTAATGTCCTTTTCTGAATTTGGTGGTGCAGGTGGATCAAACCAACCTCTCCCAGTTGAACTTCTTTCATTCAACGCGTCTTGTGTGGAAGATCAAAACATACTCACTTGGCAAACTGCTTCCGAGCATAACTCGGCGCATTTTGATATCGAAAAATCGAGAGATGGGCAAACGTGGAATGTAATCGGTCAACAAACAGCTGCCGGAAATTCCAATGAATTATTGAGCTACCAGTTTGTGGATGCTGAGAAAAATAGCGCTACTACATATTATCGTTTAAACCAAGTGGATTTTGATGGGAAAAATGAATATTTCGGTCCTGTTGCACTTACGTGTGAGCAAAATAGTTTTGAAGCGAGTACCTTACCGAATCCATCTTCTGAAGATTTTTGGTTGCGCATTCAAATAGAAAATAATGAATCAGTAAGCCTAAAAATAAAAGATATAAATGGCACTGTAATTCATGGGGAAGAGTTAACAACTATGAAAGGAATGAATATGTTTCCTATTCGCAAACACTTAACTCCGGGAATCTATCTTATTGATGTGAAAACTAATAAAGGTAATCACAGCGTTATTAAACACCTCCGTTACTAGACATGTTTCATTTTCCTTTCAACTAAAATGTCTAGCAAAGCCGGTTTCCCTAGCCGGCTTTTTTGTTAGAAATATCACATCAACTTAAATTTCAGGAAATAGTTAAACACGAATTTTGTGCAAAATTCATCAATGGAATACATAAATAAGTTACATGCTATAGTCATTGTCTCAGAAGATAACTTATTCGTTACACATTGCTTATGTTTCATTCGCACCATTCACGAAGATGCTTTTGTGGAACGAGTTTTTGGACTTGAAGATTTTGTGGTGTTATTGCGCGAATTAATAAAAGAAGGATTTGATGCTGCATGGATAATAATTGACCACAAAACCAAGGGAAATGAAATGCTTTCCATGTATAAAGAAATCGAACAATTCAAAGAATTATTAGAGCTTAAAACACAAGTAGGCATGGATGATTATCATGAGTTTCAGGAAATATGAAGCAGTTAATTCATACGATCTTTTAGCAAAAAATTCATATCTCCTTAAAATTTAGGACAAACAAAAAATAGAAATTTGCTTCCCTGTTCTTCTTAACTTATTGATTTTAGAAAAATAGGATTTAGTTTATATTATACATCGTAACTAAAACGAGAGAATGAAAAATTTAGTTTATAAAGCGTTATTGGCAGAAGCAGAAGCAGAAAAGGCGGAAGCTATCGCCGTATTGCATACTTACATGCATCATGCCGTAGGAATTGGAGAACATCCACAGATAATTGAAGAAGCAAAAAAGTACCTATCAAAATTGGCAGATGCAGAAGATAGATTACAAACGATTCGCTTTTTTTTCAACGAACAAGGTCAACTTAAAGATAAATAATGGTGTCTTTACATTTTAATGCCGTGCTAATTGTATCAGAGGACAATTGGTTTGTTACGAAAGTACTCAGTAGACTAAGAGAAGAACAACTTAATGCACTCGTGGAACGATGTCACACCATCTCCGATTTTAAGGTAATGATGGAGGAATTAATCATTGATCAGTTTAACTCCGTATTGATTATAACTGATTACAATGAAAATACAGAAACATTTCGTGCTATTGAGAAATTCATAGAAAATAACGAGGAACTTATTAATGTAACAATCCAATTAGGAAGCGAATTAATTGGTGAGTTTCAGGAGTGTTAACATTTTGAGTTGAGAACCGTCGCAAGCAACTTTTTGATTAAAGGGATTTCCGGCGGTTTTTTTACTTTTCAACAATTGTTTCTTGATCAATTAATAAAATTTCACACATCCTTAATAGTGTAGAAAAACAGGCTTGGCAACTTTGTAAAAAAAACAATGATACCAATTGAAAAACGTGAAATTGAGCTGGTTGTAATTTCAGATGTGCACCTTGGGACCTATGGGGCAAGAGCCAACGAGTTGATTCAATACTTGAAAAGTATTCAACCAAAAATTCTTGTTTTAAATGGCGATATTATAGACATCTGGCAGTTTAGCAAGCGCTATTTTCCGGAGTCGCACATGCAAGTAATCAAATGCATTACCTCTTTATTATCAAAAGGCACCAAAGTGTACTACATCACGGGGAATCATGACGAAATGTTACGAAAATTTAAAGGTTTCTCATTGGGTAATTTTCAGATTGTAAACAAATTGGTTTTGCCTTTATCTACAGGACAAGCATGGATTTTTCATGGAGATGTATTCGATACAACAATGAAACATTCCAAGTGGGTTGCAAAATTAGGAGGAAAGGGATATGACTTTCTTATTCTCATCAACACATTTATGAATTGGATCAGTCAAAAATTAGGAAAGGGTAAAATTTCACTTTCAAAAAAAGTTAAAGACAGTGTGAAAGGCGTGGTAAAATACGTAAATAACTTTGAAGAAACAGCTGCTGAAATTGCCATTGAAAACGGGTATCATTTCGTGGTTTGCGGTCATATTCATCAACCACAAATACGCGAAATATCGAATAAAAAGGGTACGACAACCTACCTAAACTCGGGTGATTGGGTTGAGAATTCAACGGCGTTAGAGTTCAATAACGGGGAATGGAAGATTTATAAACATCAACAAGATACAAATATATCCATCACAAAAGACGAAGAACTACAGCTTGCGTTGAGCTATGATGTATTGATAAAAGAAGTGGTTGAAGTTCAAATTGCTCTAGAAAATTAACGATGAAAATTCTATACGGAATTCAAGGAACAGGTAATGGGCATTTAAGTCGCGCTAGAAGTGTCGTGCCAATTTTGAAGGAATTTGCTCAAGTTGACACAGTTTTGAGTGGAACGGAATCGCAAGTTGCAGTAGATTTTGAGATTAATTACCGTTTTAATGGTCTGCCTTTCGTTTCCTCGAAAAAAGGAAAAGTAGATCTTTTCAAGAGCATTGTTAAATCACATCCCATTGATTTAATTCGCGACATTCGCCGTTTTCCTATTTCAAATTACGATCTTGTAATCAGCGATTTTGAACCAATTTCGTCATGGTCAGCGCTATTAAAGGGAGTGCCAAGTATCGAATTAAGCCATAATGTATCTGTGGCATCTAAAGAATCACCAAAACCTTACTCAAAAGACAAAATGGGTGAATACGTACTGACGCATTATTGTCCGTCTAACTTGAAATTCGGATTTCATTTTGAAAAATACAATTCAACTACCTTTTTACCTGTAATAAGAAAAGAGGTGCGTAATTTATTGCCAATCGCAGATGATTTCTATTTAGTTTATTTACCGGCCTACCATGATCAGTATATTTCTGAAATTTTATCCTTTTTTGATGTCGAATGGGTGGTGTTTAGCAAATACACAGAAAAATCGTACAGGAAGAAAAATGTTCAATTTCATCCCATTGAGAACGATCATTTTTTATCTCAAATGGAAAAATGCCGTGGTGTGTTGTGTGGGGCAGGATTCGAACTTCCGGCAGAGGTAATGTATTTAGGAAAAAAACTAATGGTTATACCAATGATTGGTCAATTTGAACAACTTTGTAACGCACAAGCATTAAAAAAAATGAAAGTTTCAACAATTCCTTCATTAGATCTCGCTTATTACCGAAGTATACATTTTTGGTTGCAGTTTGAGTTGCCGGTTAGAGTAGATTATCCGGACACTTTGCGTGAGGACATACGACAAGTACTTTCAGAAGGAGTTAACTTGATTCAACGAAATGAACCCGTTAAACCAATTTCTGCTATGTCTTTAATGCGGTACTTTGTGTAGCGATTTAACATTCCATAACGTTTTCCGGCGTCCTTTCATCCAGAAATGTGGACAATACACACTAACTTTGTCAGCGTATGATCAGTTTATTTTTGACCACGGTGGTTTCGTTATTTTCTCTCATTAATCCCTTGAGCGCCATACCGGTTTTCATGTCGTTAACGGCAAACTATAAAGCGGAGCAACTTAAAAATACAGTTAAAAAAACGGCCATTTATGTTTTCGTTGTGTGTCTTGTTTCGTTTTACATCGGAGTATTCATCTTAGATTTTTTCGGAATAACGATTTATGCCCTTCAGCTTGCCGGTGCAATTATCATCTCGAGATCTGGATTTTTACTTTTGAATTCACAGCATAAGAACGACATACAAGGTCCAATTTTGGAAGAGTCAGAAACGAAAGAGGATATTTCTTTTAGTCCACTGGCAATGCCTTTATTAGCAGGTCCAGGTTCTATTTCATTATTGATTAATTTATCCATAGCTTCAAGCGATTGGAAAAGTAATGCGATTATTGTTTCGGCTATTATTACTGTTTGTTTTATCATCTTCTCCATATTATATGCAGCTCCAAAAGTGTTGAAGTATTTAGGACAAAGTGGACTTCGTTCGATGTCTAAAATAATGGGTTTTATTGTCTTAGCCCTGGGGATTCAAATGGCTGTTGACAGCATCAAAATGTTGTTCGAACTAGCTTAATGATGCTTCGAGTTTTTTGGTTTTTTTGTTTTGGTAGCTTATTGATCCAGTCGATAGTTGCTCAATCGTTGCCCAAGGTATCGCCCGGAAGAGTGATTAGACATCAGTTGAGTTACAGAATGGATACCTCAATAATTCAAAATCGATTCGTTGATGTATGGATTCCGTCAGATTTTTCAAGATCAAAACGCTACGGTGTTCTCATCATGCACGATGGGCAAATGCTCTATGATCCAACGATAACCTGGAATAAACAAGCTTGGAATGTGGACAGTATTGCCGGGAGTTTAATGAAATCAAAAAAAGTTAATCGATTTATTATTGTGGGAGTTCATAATGCTGGAGCTGATAGACATAAGGAGTATTTTCCTCAACGCGTATTTGATGGATTATCGCCAATCGAAAAGGATACTGTACGTGCTCAGTTACGTTCTTCAGGACGCGCACAAATTTCTTTTGAGCCATATTCGGATCATTATGTTAAATTTTTGGCCGACGAACTGCTTCCTTTTTTGCGAAAAACGTACCCCGTAAAAAGAGGGAAGTCGTCTATTGGTCTTGCCGGAAGTTCAATGGGGGGCTTAATTTCCATTTATAGTTTATGTGAGCGACCAAGGATTTTTGGGTTTGCCCTTTGCTTATCTACTCATTGGATTGGGACTTTTCAGAAAAATAATCCATTTCCCATCGCTATGCTCGAATATTTAAAACAAAATTTACCAAAACAAAAAGGCAGAAAAGTATATATGGATCATGGAGATCAAACGTTAGATGCATTTTACGAAAGTTGGCAATTAGAGGTAAATACAATTTTCAAAGAGAAAAATTGGGATGCTTTTCATTATAGAAGTTTAACCTTTCCAGGTAAAAATCATTCTGAAGAGGCTTGGTCAGAGCGGTTTCATTTGCCCTTACTTTTTAGCTTTGGATTTAATTAATGGATAGACCATATTTTTCCATTTTTGCATTTAATGTATTGATTGTCCAACCTATCGCAATGGCCGACTGACGTTTATTGCCTTTGAAGTGTGTTAACACTTTCGAAATGTGTTCTTTTTCTACAAATTCAATATTAAGAGGCAAACTGGTCGGATGAGGTCTTAGGCGCTTCGGAAGAACGTCGGCAGAAACAGTATCTTCATTAAAAACATAAAGGCGAGAAATAATGTTTTCTAATTCGCGGACATTACCAGGGTAGGGGTAATTCAAAAGTATGTCAAGTGCCTCCTTCGAAAGGTTTAGTTTGCGTTGTTTCTTTAATTGCTTTTTCTTTAGCGTAAGAAAAAAGTCTATAAGCGCTTTAAGGTCTTGTTTTCCTCTCTGCAATAAATTCGGAATGTCTAATTCAACTACCGACAATCGGTAATACAAATCCCATCGAAAGGTCCCTTCTTCGCAGCGTTTTACAAGGTTTTGATTGGTAGCCGCAATCACACGTACATCAATTTTTTTTGGTTTTCCACCTAAAGGCATTATTTCTTTTTCCTGTAACACCCTGAGCAATGCCTGTTGCATATAAGGCGAAATATCACCAATTTCATCTAATAAAATGGTGCCTTCGTGGGCTTCTTCAAAGAGCCCGATACTGTCCTTATCTGCACCAGTAAAGGCACCTTTTTTATATCCAAATAGTCTTGATTCTAACAGGTTATCACTGAAAGCAGAGCAGTTTATGGTGACGTAGGGCTTTTCAGTTCTCACGGAATTCGTATGGATATAACGTGCAAGATTTTCTTTTCCTGTTCCTGAATCACCTAAAATCAAAACAGAAACCTCATCTGTTAGGGCAACTTTTCTCGCATTTTCATAAATTTTTTCAATTGATGGGGTAATAAAGTAATTTTCATTGGAACCTTTAATTATGTCCTGCTGATGATACAATGCGGTTAATCCAATGGCAGATCGCTCCATATTGATTTTGATGAGCTCGGGTCGATCTTTTTTAAGTGTAAATTTTGTTGGCCTTGTCTGATATAAAGTCGTTTTCAAATTTAAGCTCATGTGTGCGAGGTACCAAACCACTTGCATGGCGGGAGTTCCGGGAGAAACAAATATTTCCAATTCATGGTCCTTTAATTCAGCCAGAAAGGGATTAGTTTTGGATTGAATTTCAGCATGATTGATCGGGTCATTAATATCCATATGCCGAATGCTGATTTTCCGATCGGGATATTTTTTAAGTAGCGCACTTCTAATGTGTAAAGCCCGAAGATCTTCTTCCTTTTCTGCAGAAAGTAGTATGTGCTCATCGTGTTTGTAAAAGTGCTGATGAAAGGATAGGGTAGGTCCGTCTTCTACCACTTGACCATCTGCAAAGTCGTGTTGATAGGCGTGCCAAGAAATTAAGTATTTCATATTAAAAAATGATATATAAAGTAAAAATAGATATTAAATATAGGAAATAATACACAATATTCTATTAAAAATAGTTTGGCATATTCATTGACTAAGAGTCGGCACAACAACGACTAGACATGCAAGAATTAAAAATTGAAACAGTTTCTGCTGAGGAACTTGTATTGAACAATCAGGCAAAAGAGGATTTTAAAGTAGCATTTTCAATGCAAGACAATCGAAAACTTAAAGATTTACTTCACGACGAGGGTATATTTTTTGGGAAATGGAACAAAGGGAAATGTGTAAATAGGTTGTGTGCAACGTATCATCCTGGTAAATTCATTGAGGGTTTTATTGGAGAAGAAGTGAACGAAGGATTGTCTTTTGATTTGAATCCTAATGAACTAACCTTGGAATTTCGTTTCTTTGATTTCGATCCATTATTTAATTCTGAACAATTTCCGGATGTTCAAACAAAGTTTCAAGATCCTATACGACAGGAACTTAAAGAAATCAAGTTCTATTTCAGTTTGCGATTTAAAGAAGGAAAAATCGTAAGTATCCGAAGGCCAAGAAAAGTGATAGCGGATGTAACAAAATTAAAGGCCGAAAATTAACACGTAACAAACAAAAACAAATAACATGAAAAACAACAAAACGATTTACCATTTTGTGGTAGATCAAAGCGGATCCATGGCAGGATTAGAGGGAATGGTAATCGAATCATTTAATAGCCAATTTAGTACATTAAAGCAGTTAAGGAAAGAGTTTCCGGAGCAAGAATTTGAAGTGAGCTTAACTTATTTTGAAGATGAAGTCACTGATTTGCTTTTGTTTCAGCCCATTGACAGTTTAAAAACCATGACACGAGAAGATTTTAAACCGGGTGGTTTAACTGCTCTTTTTGATGGTATAGGAAGATCGATTGATGCTATTCGCCTAAAGTATGAAAACTTAATTTTAGATGATTCAGCTTCTGTTGTAATGGTAATTATTACCGATGGTGGTGAAAATGCTTCTAAGTATTACACAAAATTGGCGATTTCTCAAAAAATAAAACAATTAGAGGAATCTGGAAAGTGGACCTTCACTTTTATTGGTGCAGGGTTGGATGCTGCGCAAGTGTCCCAAGGCTTGAACTTGAATAGAGAAAATGTTCTGTCATATGATCGCCAGCATTTTAATGGAATCATGAGCGATGAAATGGAGCAAGCGGCTCGCTCTTACGCACAAGCAAAAAGTCAAGGTAGAGTCAAAACAACCTATATGGATGAAGTGACACAGAAAGACAAACGCGATTGGAACGTTAATTAATGAATGAATGATTAGGAGCTGTCTATGTGGCAGCTCCTTTTTTAGTTGCTAATTTATGAAGACAAAAACGTTAACAACCAAACGCGAAGCCTTGGTTCATTTCTTTCAGCTCATGGATATCGAAATGATAGCACTTTTATTGAATGATGCACCGACCTATCAAGATTTTCCAAAGGAAGTTTTTATTGAAAAATTATCGCGAACTTTTGATGAGTTTAAGGAGAAAGGCGATACCTTTTTGAATGCTATTCAAGGCACTTGTGGTATCTGCGATAAAAGTAAAAATGGATTTATGTTCATCGGAAATTCAAGTAAGCAATACATGAGCATCATTTTCGATATGGAGGGCAATGTTGCAAAAGATGTATTCGAATGTGCTAAAATGAAAGTAGGTTTCTCTGATGTGGATCGTTCTAATCAATTATGGATTCAACCGTTGGATTTAGACATGCCGTTTTAGTACTTTTCCATCGAGGTTCCATTCTTTTTTAATCGGGATGTTCAACCACTCAAAAAGCGTTGGAAGGATATCTACTAAATTCGTTTTTTCTGCAGTAAGATTAAGAGGAGCTTGGTTTGGGGTTCGAATGACATACCAAATGAATCGTGTTTCCTTTTTATCTTCTTGATGGTCATGATGTCCTTCGCATCCGCCATGATCGGTTGTCACAATCACCATCCATTCTTCTTGAAACCTGTTTTCTCGGTATCGAACCAACTCCATTAATTGAGTCAGATACGAATCGCTCCTTTGAATTGCTTTGATATATTTTGGGTTGTCTGGTGAGAATCCTGTTTCGTGGCCATTGAAATCTGGATCATTGTAATGTAATATAGTAAGGTCTGGAGTTTGAAAATTTAATAGCATTAATGTTTGTTGGGTCAATTGGAAATCAGAATCTACCTCAATGGAAATGTTTTCATTCTGTGTAATATCTAAAAATTGATCCCAATTGGATAAGGTTGCTGTAACAAGTTCTGTACGAGTTTGCTTTGCCAGGGTAAAAAGATCTGGATAATCTGCGTAGTGATTTCCGGAGAATGCATTTTCTGTTAAACCATGCTTTTCCGGCCATACACCATGAAGTAAGGTTGACCAACCTGGTACACTTACGGTAAATGGACCGCGATCGACATTCCAACTAAATGTCGCTTCTTTTGTCAAAGCGAAAAGAGTTTTGGTATCAGCAACTGCTAATGCATCCGTTCGAACCCCATCCCATCCAACGATTAGAACTTTTCGTTTATTAACTCCGATTTTTTGATCGTTTTTAAGCTGAATTATGGGGGAGTTAGTTTTGCTGCAAGTAAGAAGAAGCAGTGCAATGAAAACGGAACCTATTCTCTTTATATACAAGTTGAAAGATTACGCCACAAAGGTGCATCCTCAAGTGAAAATTAGCGTTAATCCAAAAATATGCTTTGGTTATATTAGTTTAAACTCTTTGTTAATTGCAAATAGTCTCTTCCGTGTACTTTAGAATTTGTCTAACCTCCTCCAGTGTTGGAGCCTCAGCATAAGTTCTTAGAACAGGTTCAGTTCCCGACGGACGAATCATTACCCAGCGATCATCGTCAAAAAAGTACTTAAATCCATCAGTTGTTTGCAATTCTTTAACCGTATATGGTCCAAAATTCTTGTATGCATCAGACTTGCAATTCGAAATAATGCGTTGCTTGAGATCTTCTGTAATATGTAGGTCATTGCGCTCAAATTTAAATTCTCCAACTATTTCGTATACTTCTTGAATTAACTCATCCAAGCTTTTTCCAGATTTAGCCATGAATTCCCAGATGATAAGACCCATCCAAATACCATCTCTTTCCGGAATATGACCTTTCACAGCAATTCCTCCGGATTCTTCTCCACCAAGCAAAACATCTTCTTTTACCATGATGGAGGCAATTTCTTTGAAGCCAATTTTTGTTGTAATATGCTCTAATCCATAATGCGCACACATCTTGTAAACTCTAGGTGTAACACTGAATGCTATGGCAACTTTGCCAGTCATTTGCTTATATTTCACCATGTAGTGGATTAAAAGAAGAATAATGTGATGAGAATCTATGAATTCTCCCTCCCCATTGTAAAGACCAATCCTGTCTGCGTCTCCATCGGTTGCCAATGCACAATCAAAATGATCGTGTTGTTTCAGAAATTTCTCTAATTCCTGAAGATTTTTCGCAATAGGCTCTGGTGCTTGCCCATAAAACGATGGGTTGTGTTCACAATGTAATAATGTTGTATTCGGAAGTAGTTGAGGGACTACTCGTTGTCCAGCGCCATACATTGCATCGTAGACGAGTTTCAATCCTGATTGCTCGATTGCGTTTAAATCGAACGAATTTTGAACATGATTTATATAATCTGATTCGATATCTATAACCTCTACAAGTCCTTTTTCTATCGCACTTTGGATGGATACCTCTTCGTAATCAATGCTGCACGTTTCAGGAATTAATGCCTCAACTTCTGAAATGTGTTCTGGCGCCAAAGGTCCTCCGAAATCTGCTTTTAGCTTGTAGCCATTGTATGTTGGTGGATTGTGACTTGCGGTTAAATCTACGCCAATTTGACAACCATATTTTTTTGATGCTAATGAAATCATCGGAGTGGATACAAATCCGCGTGACATCATTACAGGAATTCCTTGCATTACAAATATTTTGACACAAGTTTCCATGAATAATTCACCCCCGAATCGACAGTCGTGACCTACAAAAACTTTTGGTTGTTCGTAGTTGTTTTTTAACCAAATTCCTGTGGCTTCAGCAACACGAGCCACATTGTCAACAGTAAATTCCTTGGCAATGATTGCTCTCCAGCCGTCAGTTCCAAATTTTATCGTTAATGCCATTACTTTTTAAATTCGATGATTGTTTTTTCAATTATTGCGATGCACTCTGCTAATTGCTCTGTAGTCATTACTAAGGGTGGAGCAAACCGAATAATATTTCCATGAGTAGGTTTTGCCAAAAGCCCATTATTTTTAAGTGCCACACAAATATCCCAAGCCGTTGTACTATCAGGACTATCGTTCACTACAACAGCATTTAACAACCCTTTTCCTCTTACTAAAGTTAGTAAGTCACTTTTAGAAATAATTCGATTTAACTCTTTTCTGAATATTTCGCCGAGCTTTCGCGCATTTTGAATTAGTTTTTCCTCATAAACTACTTCAAGAGCTGTGGTTGCTACCTTCGCGGCAATTGGATTTCCGCCAAATGTAGAACCGTGTTGACCAGGTTTGATAACCATCATAACTTCGTCATCAGCCAAAACAGCAGATACGGGATAAACTCCCCCTGATAATGCTTTACCTAAGATTAGAATATCTGGCTTTACGTATGATTCTTGACGTTCACACTTGTTTTCACAGGTACAATTTCCGCAGACTGCCAATAAACTTCCTGTTCTTGCAATTCCCGTTTGAACTTCATCGGCGATGAATAAAACCCCTTTTGAAACGCACAATGCGTGAGCTTTTTGAATGTAGTCTTCATTTGGTGTATATACTCCAGCCTCTCCTTGTATTGGTTCAACTAAAAAACCAGCCACATCGGGTTGGTTCAATGCATTTTTAAGTGCATCAAGGTCGTTGTAAGGAATAGTTATAAATCCGGGAGCATACGGGCCGAAATTTTTTGTTGAACCTTCATCACTAGAAAAGGAAACTATGGTGGTGGTTCTGCCATGAAAATTCCCATCACAAACAATTATTTTTGCTTGATTTTCAGTAATACCCTTTACTTCATAAGCCCACTTTCTACAAATTTTGATTGCGGTTTCTACGGCTTCAGCGCCTGTATTCATGGGAAGAACCTTTTCATAACCAAAATAAGAAGTGATGTATTGTTCGTATTCTCCCAAGGCACTATTGTAGAAAGCTCTAGAGGTCAGCGCTAATTGCTCAGCTTGATGGACAAGTGCTTTTGTGATTTTAGGATGACAATGACCTTGATTTACAGCAGAATATGCTGATAAAAAATCATAATATTTTTTTCCTTCAACGTCCCAAACATAAACGCCTTCTCCTCTGTGCAGCACAACGGGTAATGGATGATAATTGTGAGCGCCATGCTGATTTTCTAATTCGATCATTCGTGCTGTTTTGTTGGATTCCATTACTACTGACATGCTTTTTTTGTTAATTCAGGCCAAAGATAATAAATGCGACCGTGAAAATTAAGCAAAAGGCACTTTCGTTTAATAATTCCAAAAACTTTATTTTTGATGATGTTTTTATTTAGTGATTTAGATTTCGTGAAATTATTTAAATCAAATTTTGTTATCTTTCTTGGTGTTATTCAAATTTTGTTCTCGTCTAATATGCTTGCTCAAAAGGAGTTCTCTAATCAGCAACTCGTCTGGAAGACCTATTTGGGAAATCATAAATTGAATAAAAAAGTTGGACTGCACACTGAATATCAATGGCGACGAGAAGATTGGTTTCAAAATTGGCAACAATCATTATTGCGTATTGGGATTGACTTCAACATTAATCCTAATTTATCATTAACAGCGGGTTATGGTTGGATAGTTACCTTTCCCTACGGTGAACAACCTATTTTACATCAATTTAACGAACACCGAATTTGGCAACAATTAAATCTCAAAAGCAAAATCGAATTACCTAAAAAGGTTTTTGACGTGTAGCACAGATATCGACTGGAGCAGCGTTTTTTAGAAATATATTCTATCAATAGCGTAGATGCAATTGTTCGTGAGGAAACTATCTTTCGACATCGTGTCCTTTATAGAGCAATGTTTTTAATTCCAATTACTAAGAAAACAATGCAGGATAATACCTTGTTTTTGAATAATAACGATGAGATTTTCCTTGGATTTGGAAAGGGAATTGAAAAAAATGTTTTGGATCAAAATAGGTTTAATATTGCACTAGGTTGGCGATTCACCAACAATCTTAATCTGCAAGTTGGCTATTTGAATCAATACATAATCAAAACAGATGGAGTAAAAATAGAAAGAAATCACACGTTACTTACTTCTTTAGTTTATAACATCGATTTTAAGGGAACGAAATAAAAAAAGGCCAGTTTTTGCTGGCCTTATCAATTAACGAGATTGAATTATTTTTTATAATCTCCAATCTTTATATTTCCTTCGATTTGATAAACGCTCATTAGATTTCCAGATCCTAGTTGAAAGTAATATCCAATTTGGTTCATGTATGTTTCTAAGCGATTCGTCCCTGGATTGATGCGACCTGTAAAGGTTTTAAGTGGAGATTTTTTTAACTTGATTGTTACCGTTGACCCATTATTCACAACATTAATACTTGAAAAAGCATGAGAAGGGTTTGATGGTGTCATTTTCCAATTACCGGCAAAAGGCGTTAAGTTTGTTTGAGCATTTATAAGATTTGATGCCCAAATAAAGAGAATAGATAAAATTGTTGCCTTCATTTCTTTAACTAGCTTATTTAATAAAATCAGCAAATTTTGTGTTTGTATCCGTCATGTATCCCATCAATGAATTATTTGCTGGTACATAAACAAAGAAATAATTAACATTATCCATTGTTACGTGCAATTTTCGCTCGCTAGGATCATATTTTGCTGCATATTTTTTGAATGGTGATTTTTTTAAAGTTATAGTCATGGAAGGTCCATTATCAACTATTGTTAATCTAGATAACTTGTGACTAGGATTACTTGGATTCATTTTCCAAACGCCAGCAAATGAGGCCTGAGTAGTTTGAGCATTTAAACCGAAAGATAAGCTCATAAAGAAAAAGCTAAGTAATAAAATAGAATTTTTCATAATAAATTTTTTAAGTTGTAATCTGATAGACAATTATCGTGCAATTTATTCAAAAATACCTGAAATCAATACCATCTGGACTAATTATTTATCGATTTTCATAAACTGATCTTCTGTTGCATTATCAAGCTCTTGAAATTCTATGTGTTTTTGTGTGGTGCAATCATTTATTATTCTTGGCAGTCTAGATAATGAATTTACGTCTATGTAGAGCGTATTTTCATGACACATAATTAAAGAACCTTCTTTCGTTCTTTTAATTTTAGCAATTAGTCGATTTTCTAAACCTTTATTACATGCAACGATTTCCCATTGATTAGTACTCAAATTGTTTAATTTTCCTAAACCCAAAGAATTATTCTCTTCAAAATTTACCCAAAACAATTCATTTTTCTTCCTAATTATTTGAAAAACAAAAATACCATCGCAGGGTTTGTAGGTACAGAGTGTGTCATGATAAAGGTAGAGTGGAACCCATTTGTTTGGCAATTCCTCCAAATGCTTAATATTCTTGTTTTTCGCAACTTTAGGACTACTGGAACTTGGCTCTTTCATGTAGATTCTATAGGATGACCCATCATCGTTCATTCCATTGAACAGAATTCGATCTAAGGTTTGTTGTAAATGTGAACGCTGACACATAAAAAACAGAAAGAGAAACAACCAAAATGTTTTCATAATATTATCGAAATTATTTGATCTCCAAGTTTTTGCTGATCACCCCTTTTTCCACATCAATATCAATTCTCCCTAAATACAATCCGGCATAGCCAACTTGGTTTATGAGCACATTTTTCCCTTTTTTATTTTTCTCAATGGTTGGTTTTTCTAAAAAAGTATGTGTGTGTCCACCAAGAATTATGTCAATATTGGTTGATTGTTGCGCTAATTTTCGATCAGAAATTTTTGTAGAATCAGGATAATCATAGCCTAAGTGTGAGAGACAAATTACCAAATCACAGCCTTTTTGTTTTAATTCTTTAGCAACGGAATTTGCGGTTGAAATTGGATCTAAATACTTGGTTTTCTGATAATTTTTTTCAGTTACCAGGCCATTTAATTCAATCCCAATACCGAAAACCCCAATTTTCAAATCGCCTTTTTGAAAAATATCAAATCGCTTAGTTTCGCCATTCAAAATTGTTTCTGAGAAATCGTAATTGGCACTTAGGAAGGGGAATTTTGCATGTCGTTTGGCTTTTTTAAAGCCGTCTAATCCAATGTCAAAATCATGATTTCCCATTGTGGCGGCATCGTAACCCAATTCTGACATGAGTTTCATCTCCAATTCACCATTAAACATATTGAAATAGGGCGTGCCTTGAAAAATATCTCCACTGTCTAAAAGTAAAACATGTTCTTCGTTTTGTCTTATTTTCTGAATCAAAGCATGTCTCCTCGAAATACCACCCATTCCAGGGTATTTCGCGTGATTAATCGGAAAAGGGTCAATATTCGAATGCGTGTCGTTGGTATGAAGAATTGTAAGTTTTGTTGATTTATTTTTCGAAATTAATTGGCCAAAACCATTAAAGCTGAGCATAGCTGCTCCAGAACCTAAGGTTATATTACGAAGAAATTTCCTGCGATTCATTTTACAAATCGGACTTCATTATTAGATACTAACACACCTTCTTGTTTGGCGTGATCAATCAGCACATCTCTCATCAACTTTCCGGTTTGGTTAATGATTTTACCTTTTTTTAGAAAGTCCATTTTATCACCTGCATTTGCCAAATAATCACTTGTAATTACGATACATGTTTTCGCTCCTTCGCGTTGGGAGTTTAATTTCAATTTTCCCTTTTCTACCCTGCAATTGGAGATAGGTTCGCCTCCTGTTTTTGCTATATAAGCAGCGATATCCTCTAAAGTTTCAATCGGTAGTTCAATCCAAACAATGGTATTATCAAAAGGCATGAGCTTGTAGAAATCACCTAAAGTAAGCTCTCCTTTGCCAAGGCTTGACCTAATTCCACCAGTATTCAATAAACAAATAGCAGGAGTTGATAATCGAACCGTCTGTGTTTGTTGGATAAAGATGGCATCGGCTACCCAATTCATTAAATTCGAGCAAGGGCGTTGAGCTACAAAATTTGTATCTGCTTGAGCAATTACCTCACTCATTATCGAACTCATCGAATCTCGAAAGGGTTTTATAATCTCCTCTGTGTCGGCTGAGGATTCAATCTGAGGTGTAATTGGAGCGCGTGAAGTTTCTATTACTAAATGCGAAGAGCAAGCCAAAAGACTTGCTCCAACACATACAATAATATAAAGTTTAAACATTATTCAATGATAAAGGACGACTGTACCGTTCCTAATTCTGTGCCAACTTTTAAGATATAGACGCCACTGTTAAATTTATCCGCGGAAAGTTCCAAAACAGGTAAGTTTAAAGTAGAATACGACATAATCTCTCTTCCTTGTGCGTCAGATATTGAATATGAAACGATGTTCAATCCATTAACTTGAGCATACACTTTATTATTTGAAGGAACAGGGAATACTGAGAAATTAGCCTCTAACTTTTCTTGTAATCCCACTTGACATGCATCATAGGTCATGTTTGAAAAATTCACATGGCAAACAAAATCAGTTGAATCGATATACGGATTTCTATTGTTCTGAAGTGAATATACATATTCGTGACGAGCAATTTCATAGTTATCTGGCAAATCTGCATAATGCCATTGTTTCAAAATATCTTGATTTTGATTTGTCGGAATTTGCCAGTTGTTGCCTGATTGACCATTGTAGCAAGTTGCCATGTAGAATATTGATCTTGCAGCGTTACCTCTTTGCTCAGGTCGCGGAGTAAAACACAATTGATTGGAACTGTTATATCCAACTGAACAACCTAAATAGGTAAATACAGTATTTCCTGAAATAATATCTAGAGGCAAATTACTTCTTGGCGTATTCGCATTTTGAAGATTGGTTGGGTATAAATTATGTTGGTCGTTGTATTCTTTTTGTTCAGGATTGTCTGCGGGGAAAGTAGGCATCCAAGAATGAGAATAGGTATGTTCACGTGAATAACCAGTTGCTGTCCAATCAAAAGGATCGTTAAATACTTTTCTTTCTCCTGAGTAAACACAAACTACATATGATTGACCTGCGGTAGTATCACGATTCTCAAATTGATTCATCATTGTAGTTTTGTAATTAAAATAAGACACAAAATTATGTGGATTAATTAATGCAGATAGATTTGTAAGAAATGAGGAGGAATTTGAGTTAATTCCATTGTAGTAATTTCCAATTTGAGCTCCTTGACTCGTCACGTTTCCTGTTGCTGGAGCAGTTGTTTTATAGTTTTCAAATCCATCTGGACCATTGAATGCATACACAGCGAAATGATAATTTTGGTTAGCAATCACATGACGCGGGGTGAAGCTCATTCCACTTCCAATGTATGCCACTTTTGCATCACCAATTACATCTCCTCTTTTATACGTTGTACCATCCGTTGGAACACCAGTAACTGCCGAACCATTTTTCCAAAGCACAATGTATTTTTCAGCATTTACACCGGCAGCATATTGACCACCAAGTGTATATGCCTTAATAAGTGGAAAGGTTAAATTGGTTGGATTTGAAGTTGGTTCCGTTGCTAAATTATCCGTTCCAACAGCTGATAAAGTAATCACATATGGATTTTCATCGCTATCGTCATTTGCAATACTCAAAGTTGCAGTACGTGTTCCTGTTCCTGTTGGTGCAAAATTCAAGGTGAATGATTGGCTACTTGTTGGATTAACTGTTCCACTGAAAGTACCGGTAAAGTCTGCAGCATTTGTACCACTTAAGGTAGTTGCTGTCACTGTCAAATTCTGAGATCCTGAATTTTCAATCGTAACATTCGTTGAAGCTACATTACCAATAATATAGGTTCCATTGTTTAATACTGTCAAACCTCCCATTTTAACATTTATCTCACGAGCAGGAGCTATGTATGGGAAAATGTCATTTAAATCTCTCGGAACAAGCTGATAATTTGCATTAAATTGACCTACGAGTGCAACAATTGAAACGGGGCCCGTTGGGATTGCTGTTCCATCAATATTTGTAGTTCCGTTAATTCGAACATCCAAGGTAGTACTTCCATCCGTTATTTGCACCGTACTATTTCCAGTTGCAAAATTTCCTGTTTGAATAAAAGTAACATTGTCAACTCTAACAAGTTGTGCTTCAATTGCTTCATTAATTACTGAAAGTGGAACTAATTGAGGCGTTGGTAATCCTCCTAAAGAAGGCCCATGATCTATGAAATTTGATACAGGCGAAATTTCCAATAATCCGCTAAAATCTAACAAAGGGCCAGTTGCGGTAACTGAATCACCTCTCAAAAGGCTATTTAATCCTGTTCCGTAAATTGGCAATGCTCCTGTCGCATCTTGAACATAGCGGATACTACCTAATTCAGTACCGTTTGTAACAACACCACGAATAGTAACAGTTTGACCAATGCCCATATTACGAGCGTCAGAAATGGTTTGTGCGAAAGTCATTAGTGAACTTACTGCAAGTAATCCGGATAATATTATTTTTTTCATTTTCATAGTTTAAAATTGTAAAGCGAGAGATAAATTAAAACGAAGACCTTGTCCGAACATAACTGTAGCGGATTGTGCGTCAAAATTATCGTAGATATCATTAGCATTATTCGTCGCGTCTGAAATAAATGTGCTGTTCAAAACATTGGTGATTGTACCTCCTGTCACAAGTGTCATATTTTTAAGAGGATGACGATAACCAGCGAAAAGATTGATGAGGTAATAACTTGGCATCTCCCATGATTCTCTTCCACCATTTGCCCCTTGTAGGCTAAACGGATCAAAATTGGCATAATAACGATCGAAGTACTGAGCCTGAACCTTGACATAAAAATTTTTAAATGGCTCATACCTCAAACTTGCGGCAAGCGCGGTTTGGGCAGCATCACCCACATGTACACCTTTTGCGTCAAAACTAAATTCGAGTGAATCATATTGTGGAATAAAAATAGTTTTAGAGGAATTCCAGAACCAATTCCCGAGTGAAAACATGAGTTCAGCACTCAATTTCTTTGAAAAATTATAGGCAACATCAACTTCTCCACCCATGTGAATAGCATCCATGCCATTTATGTTTACGCGGATGAACTCTGTTGGATCTTGAGGATCTGGTACTTGAACTCCGTAAGGAAAAGGTTTGTTTTTCCAATTTGTAAAATAAGCATTGAAGTTAATTCCAAAGTTCTTGAGAGCATAATTAAGTCCTCCCTCAACAGCATAGATTTTCTCGTTAACGATTTCGCCAAAAAAAGTATTGGTATTGTTGTCAATGACATTCGAAAACTGAGGTGTTCGGTTTAAGATTCCTAAATTTAAATACGCATTCGTGCCTTTGTCGATAGCATAGCTTGCTCCACCTTTAAATGTAAAGCCGGGTAAATATTTCCACTCCGTTTTTTGGTACTCTAATCCTGGGCTATTAACAGTGTATGTCGCACCGTTATATGTTATGGAATCTGCCTCCCAATTTATACCTTGATCGCCATACCCAATATAAAGAACCGTGTCAGGCAAAACAAGTTTTTTCTTTTTAAAATAATCCACACCTTGGTAACCGTTTACAATCCCAGAAACATTAATAAAATAAGACCATTTATCACCAGTATATTCCATCTGACCAAAAGCACCAGACCATTGAACGTTTCCATCACGGTCAGAATTAAAGGTATTTTTAGCAACCTTGTCGCCAACACGTTTCATTGGAGAATAAGCATTTTTATCCAATTTATCTACAAAGTAGTCGCCGCCAAGTAAATCTTGAATACGTTGGTAATGTCTTCCTTCATAATACCTAAAATCTATACCTCCTGAAAATTCTATTTTTTTAGAATAAGAATAGTTAAATTGCCCAAGGTATCCTACCCAGAAATGATTGTTAATACTCGCTAATAAAACTTGGGATGATTTTATTTCTGTAGCTGAATATAGAGGGTCAATATTAGGCGTTCCAAAGAGTGAATTAACTTTATTTTCTTGCTCAATTTGGTCCCAATCGATTAATCCTAAACTATCTCTTAACAAGGCCCCAGAATTAAATATACTTGTACCTCCACCTCTTCCAATTGACATGTAACCCATATTTGAAATGGATAGTTTCTTGTTAACTTTCCAAAAGTCTTTCAGAGTAATTTGTGGTTTTGAATAGAAATTTTTTCTTTCGTTAAAAACATACTTGTTGCCACTAGCATCTGTTCGATAACCCCAATGTTGATTAAAACGAATACCCATATCATAGAACTGTAGATTGGTATCAACCGCTACCCCGACTTCACGAGCTTTATCTTCGCTAAAATACTGAATAGCTTGACTGAATGATCGTTGTCCATGCCATTGAGGTGCAGCGAAGGCCGAAAGGGTAATCAAATGTGATTTAATGCTTTTGGAAATCTTACCGTAACCGAAATATCCTTGACTAGGCGTGCCGAATACCCAACCATTACTTTGCTTGTAAGAACCAGATAAAGTCAGACCCCAACCTGATTTAGTCATTCCTGTGTTGTACGAGGCAACAGTTCTGAAAAAGTCTCCAGTACCATATTCCTGTTTTACCATCCCGCCTTTTTTATTTCCTATTCCTTGGGTGATAATATTTATAGTTCCTCCAATTGAGGGCATTGCAATTTTTGTCGCTCCCAAACCTCTTTGCACTTGCATTTGGGAAGTAATAGCGTCCAGACCGAACCAATTTGACCAATAAACAGCGCCATTTTCCATGTCATTCACTGGTACACCGTCAATCATAACGCCAACATTGCGTTGGTCGAATCCTCTAACGTTAATTCTTGCGTCTCCATCGCCTCCTCCTGTTTGGGTTGCGTAAACTCCTGCGGTACCATTTAATAACATGGGTAGATCACGTGATGCTAGTTCCTCAGTTATTTTTTGTAAGGAAATTTTTGTCAATGCGACGGGTACGTTTTGATTATCCTTAACAAGATTGCTGATTAACCGAATTTCATCCAATTCTTTACTGCCGCCTAAGACAAAAGACATCTTTACCAGTGGTTTGTCTACAATTACGTTCTCCCGAATGGTGTCGAACGAAATCATGGCTATTTGAACGATGTATTTGCCTTTTGACAGCCCGTTGAAGGAAAACTTCCCCTCAGTGTCAGTGCCCGCTTTTTTCACGGAACCATCTGAAGAAATTAAGGAAACTCTCGCGCCTACAACTGATTGCCTGGTAACATCATCTGTAACAGTACCCATCAAGGTGGATTGCCCAAAAAGCGAACATGTCAAACACGTTAAAGCAACAATGAAAATATATTTCATAACTTACGAACTACGAAAACAGTCTTTATTTTATGATTATTTTTTTCGTAATCGTTTTGCCATCTATTGTTTGAAGCCGTAAAAAATAAATTCCTGTTAATTGCTCAACATTCACTTGCAAATGAGTTTTTGTCATCAGATTTCGATAAGTTCCAATGTTTTTTCCAAAGGCATCCAACAAGACAGCACTGTTTACATTACCATTCATTTTTACATTAAGATAATCTGATGTTGGATTTGGAAAAACAGAAACTGATAAGTTATTATTTTCTGAAATGCTTGCTGGATTACAAGCGCAATCGTGTTCACCTAATGAAAACCAATTCCCGTCTAAAATTGGATTGCCAGAAGTACCAAATAAAGTATCTCCATTCGCATCTAAACGAACAACAACAGCTGGAATTGTATCCCATTCCAAAAGTGGATCAAAGAAAGAAACTTGTGTGGTGACTCCTTTTTTGATTGAAGCTTTTCTAAGCATACTATGATCTTTAGTTACCAAAACACCAAGTCCAGTACTATATGGAAATTGTGTTGACCAAGCTCCGTCATTTCCCGCTGAAGATCCTGTTTCGTTTGCTGGATTTTCACCAATTTTTCCAAAAATATCAATGATAGAGAAATTGGTAACATTGGTAGCATTAATTAAAAGTGCAGGATCTGCCGGAAGTGTGCCTTTTGCTAACATCACCGCATCGTTACCATTCCAGTAGAAAGCATTGCTTGTATTGTAAACCGGGCTATAAAACCCATCGCCACGAACATTTAATGAATCCCAAATTGGGGCTTCTTGACCTGTTCCGTTAGGATCTCTTTTGTCTAAAACCGCAACGTAAACATCGTAAGGTGCAATTGTTCCGGATAATTGAACTGAATTAGCAACAGTTGCCGTTGTCGAACCATTTGAATAACGCGCAACAAAGTATTCCCCTAGGTTGATAGTACTTGATGTTGGATTATAAATTTCTATAGCTTTATTGTTTGACCATCCTTCTACATATTCAGAAATAAATATTTTTGCGCAATCTTGCGAATAGCTAAGTCCAGCTAATAGTGAAAAAACAGAGAATAAAATTTTCTTCATAATTAAAAATTTAAGATTTGGTAAGAGTAGATATTATCTAAAACACGGAATGTCAATTTTAAGGACATGTGTTCATTTTTAATCGTTCACAACTCGAGTCGGTTTCGGAATCTTTCCTCTAGGTTATCAACTCAAGTAACGGAACAAAATTACATTAATTTTAAAAATAACAGGTTACCTTTTTGTTAACAAGATTTATCTTTTTTTTAACCAATCTTTTCGTAAAGTTTCAACTACAATAAAAACAATTGTAATTTCGATAAAAATTGAAACTATGAGAAGCTTAATAACAGGAGTGTTTTTGTTACTAATTTTGATTTCTTCTACCTCATTAGGTCAAGAAATAACCATTGAAAAGATTTGGAAAAATTATGAATTTTACGCGAAAGGCGTCGATGGATTCAAATCTATGAAAGATGGCGAATATTACACAAAACCTTCTGAAGATTTATCTATTAGAAAATACAAGATAAGTGATCCTAATGATAAAGGAAGTATTCTTGTTGATGGAACCTTGCTTCACTTCAAAGGAAAACAATTACAATATGATGATTATGAGTTTAATAGTGACGAAACTAAAATTCTTTTCATGTGTGATGTCGAATCAATTTACCGAAGAAGTTACGCTGCAAGTTATTACTTATATGATATTGCGAGTAAAAAGCTATCGGCATTAGATGAAGAGCACACCCCTCAAACTTTGGCTGAATATTCTCCAGATGGTAAATTGGTTTCATACATACATGGGAATGATTTATTTGTTAAAAATGTAGTCACCGGAGAAATAAAAAAATTAACACAGGACGGAAAGAAAAATAAAATTATAAATGGAACTACTGATTGGGTTTATGAAGAGGAATTTGCAATTACAAAGGCATACGGATGGTCTCCCGATAGCAAAACCATTGCGTTTTTAAAATTTAATGAGAAAGAGGTAAAAGAATTTAGTCTTTCGTTTTACGGAAGTTTGTATCCTGAAAATTACAAATATAAATATCCAAAGGCAGGTGAGGATAACAGCGTTGTTACTGCCCATTATGTGAAGGTAAAAAGTGGAAAAATTTCAAAATTGGATTTAGGAAAGTACGAATATATTCCAAGAATTAATTGGTCTTCAACTGAGAATAAATTAATCTTACAAACCTTAAACAGGCACCAAAATCACTTAAAATATCATTTAGTCGATTTCTCTTTAAAAAAACCAAGTACCATTGTTTTCTTCGAGGAAAAATCAAACACTTATGTGGAAATAGATGATAATTTAATTCTATTAAAAGATGGAAAATCACTCATTCGAACAAGTGAGTCTTCTGGCTTCAATCAGATATACAAAGTAGGTTTTGATGGAAAGTCACAACAACTTACCTCCGGAAATTGGGATGTGATGGAATTTTTGGGTTTAGATGAAGAGACTGGGTCTATTTTTTACAGTGCAGGTTCAAATGGTCCCTTGAATAAAATTATTTATAAACTGAATTTAAATACAGGAGCCTCGGCTCGTTTAACGGATGAATCAGGATGGAGTGAAGCAGAATTTACAAATGGCTTTAAGTATTTCGTTCATTCCTATTCCACAGCGAATACTCCAACTACGCATGTTTTAAGAAATGCCAAAGGAGAATTAGTAGCAGAGTTGGAGGTCAACCAAGAACTTAAAGAGAAATTATCTGGCTATAAATTAGCAGCTAAAGAATTTATCAAAATTAATGCAAACGGAGTCGAATTGAACGCATCGATTATCAAACCACATAATTTTGATGCTACCAAAAAGTATCCGGTTTATGTAACTGTTTACGGAGGGCCAGGGAGCAATGAGGTAAAAAATGCTTGGGATGGAAACGATTATATGTATCATCAGCTTTTAGCTCAGAAAGGTTATATTGTTTTTTCTGTTGATCCAAGAGGCACCATGTACAGAGGCGCAGAATTCAAGAAATGCACGTATCTACAACTCGGTAAATTAGAAATTGAGGATGTACTGAACTCTTGTAAAGAATTGCAAAAACTTCCTTATGTTGACGCTAATCGATTCGGTATTATGGGATGGAGTTATGGAGGTTACATGGCTTCTCTCGGTATTACAAAAGGGGCTGACATTTTTAAAATGGCCATTGCCGTTGCTCCAGTTACAAACTGGCGTTATTATGATAATATTTACACTGAGCGATTTATGCGTACGCCTCAAGAAAATGAGAATGGCTATGATTTAAACTCACCAATAAATTATGTTCAACAAATGAAGGGAAAGTATTTACTTATTCACGGTTCAGCTGATGATAACGTTCATTATCAGAACGCATTAGAAATGGTAAATGCTTTAGTGAAAGCGAACAAACAATTTGACATGTTTATTTATCCTAATCGAAATCATGGAATTTATGGAGGAAACACACGTAATCATTTGTTTCAGATGATGTTGGATTATATTGTTCAGAATTTATAGGAAATAAATAATTTAGGTTGGAAATTGAAATAAAAATATTTTAATTGAAAGGCTATGCATTTCTTTTTTTCTTTTGTAATTTTAGGCACGAACTATAAACGTTAATTACATATTCGACATGAGTGAAATAGCAAAAATAGAGTTAGACGGTAAAGTATACGAGCTACCCGTGATAGTCGGTACTGAAAACGAAAAAGCGATCGATATTTCAAAACTTCGCGATTTAACAGGGTATGTCACGCTTGATACTGGTTACAAAAATACCGGTGCAACCAAGAGTGCCATCACCTTCTTAGACGGTGAGGAGGGAATATTACACTACAGAGGGTATTCCATTGAACAGTTGGCAGAGAAGGCAACCTTTTTGGAAGTTGCGTATTTGCTGATTTATGGTGAATTACCAACCGTAAAAGAATTGAATGATTTTGAGCAAAACATAAAAAAGCATACGCTAGTGCACGAAGACATGAAGCAATTCTTCGAAGCTTACCCTGCTCAAGCACATCCAATGGGTGTGTTGTCTTCTATGATTTCGTCCTTATCGACATTCTATCCTGAATCACTGGATCCAAATAGAAGCGACGAAAAGAAAAATTTAACAAAACATCGCTTAATTGCCAAGTTACCAACACTAGCAGCATGGGCATACAAGAATTCAATGAGGCATCCTTTTATGTATCCTCGAAATGAATACGACTATTGTAAGAATTTCTTGTACATGATGTTTGCAATGCCAACGGAGGATTATCAAGTTGATCCTGTTGTAGTAGACGCATTGAATAAATTATTGATACTGCATGCCGATCACGAGCAAAATTGTTCGACATCAACAGTTCGTATCGTAGGTTCTTCGCAAGCAAACTTATATTCAACAGTCTCTGCTGGAATTTCGGCGCTTTGGGGTCCACTTCATGGCGGTGCGAATCAAGAGGTGATTGAGATGTTGGAAGCTATCCACAACGATGGAGGAAATGTCGACAAATGGGTTGCTAAAGCAAAAGATAAAAATGATCCATTCAGGTTAATGGGATTTGGTCATAGAGTTTATAAGAATTTCGATCCTCGAGCGAGAATAATTAAAAAAGCGTGTGACGATGTTTTAGAAAAATTAGGAGTGAACGATCCACTTTTAGACATTGCTAAAAAATTGGAAAAAGTGGCATTGGAGGATGATTATTTCAAATCCAGAAATTTATATCCTAATGTTGATTTCTATTCGGGAATCATTTACAAGGCTATTGGAATTCCAACTGAAATGTTCACCGTTATGTTTGCCCTCGGTAGGCTCCCTGGTTGGATAGCGCAATGGAAAGAAATGACTGAAAATAAAGAACCAATAGGGCGCCCTCGTCAGATTTACGTTGGAAAAACGGTGAGAGATTATGTCGAAATTGAAAAGAGATAATTTGAAAAAGCTGTGAAAACAGCTTTTTTTATTTCTTATTTTAACGATCCAGTATAAGTTTTAAATTGCCTGAAACTACATTCCAAATCACCATTAAAAACCTTGTATTTTTTTTCAGGTTTCAATCCAATGGCGTTTAATCCTTCGGTACTCGAGGAAATAATCCAACTTTCGGAACCAGTCATGGTATGTTTTAGCCATGTACCAAGTTCTCCATAAAGAAGTTCAATTTCGGCTTCTAAACGCTCTCCATACGGAGGATTGGTTAAAATAAATACAGGTTGATCCGATTGAAAATCTTTGAAATCTTTGGATTGAATTGCGACCAAACGGCCAAAACTAAAGGTTCGTAGATTTCGTTTCGATTTTAATACCATCTCATCTGAAATATCTACTCCCATTATAGGTGCAGGTAATTCGCGTACAATACGCTTAGCATCATCATATATTCCTTGCCATAATACAGGCTGATAATTTTTTAAATTTTTGAAAGAATAATGTTGTCGTTCGATATTTGACGGAATTCCACTTGCAAAAAGAGCTGCCTCTATCAGAATTGTGCCCGATCCACAAAAAGGATCAAGAAATGCAGTTTTTTTATCCCACCCGCTTAAGCGAATAAGACAGGCCGCAACTACTTCGTTTAAGGGGGCTTCACCTGTTGACTGCCTGTATCCGCGCTGAAACAATGGGAGTCCGCTTGTATTAATAGATAAAGTCGCCTTGGTGTCTTTTACGTATAAATCGAACGAGACTTGTGGTTTTTTGATATCTATATTTGGTCGTTCTAATTCTTGGTTCCGAAAACAATCAACTATAGCATCTTTGACTAGCAAAAAGGGATAGTGCGTGTTTTTGAAAATTGTAGAAAAGATGGCTCCTTTCACTGCAAAGCTCTTTTTTGAGTCGAAAATACTCGTCCAATCGATTTTCATGCAGTTATCGTAAAGGTCTTTTTCTGTAAGAATGTCAAAACTATCCAATTCAACTAAAATTGAAATGGCACAGCGACAATGTAAGTTTAAAAAATAAATATCCTTCCAAGTTCCCTTGAACCGAATTGCACGATTTAAGATTTCAAGATTATGAAAGCCAAATTCAGTTAATTCATCAGCTAACGTTTCCTCAAATCCAAAAAAACATTTTGCAGTAATGGTAAGTTCCTTCTTATTTAACACGTCTTTTGCCTTCACTTTTGATTTTATTGGTCTAAATTTGTGTAAAGAAAAACATTATCCCCCACGATGAGATACTTAATCGCAATAGTTTTCCTTATTCCTTTCTTAACAAGTGGGCAACAACAACGTGTAGGGTTAGTGCTGAGTGGAGGAGGGGCTGCAGGGATCGCGCATATTGGCGTTTTAAAAGCCCTGGAGGAGCATAATATTCCAATTCATTATATTACTGGTACATCGGCAGGTTCACTAGTTGGTGCATTGTACGCTTGTGGATATTCTCCCGATGAGATTTCATCTTATGTTAAAAGTGACAAATTTCAATTAATGACTTCCGGTAAATTGGATGCCACACGCAATTACTTTTTTCGCAAAGGTTATGATCATGCCGGAACAGTAGAATTTTCGTTTTCAAGAGACAGTATTCTTCGAAAATCAATCCCTATGAATTTAGTTACACCCTCGTTACTAGATTTTGAAATGTTACGAATCTTTGGACATACCTCTGCAAGTACATCAGGAAATTTTGATTCACTTTTTGTTCCTTTTCGTTGCGTAGCCTCAGATATTCAATCGAAACGCAGTGTTATTTTCTCCAAAGGCAATTTGAACGAGGCGGTTCGAAGTTCGATGACATATCCCTTGTATGTAAATCCAATAAGTGTGAATGGAAAAGTATTATTCGATGGTGGACTTTATAATAATTTCCCGGTGGATGTTATGTATCAGGAATTTCAGCCAGATTTCATTATTGGAAGCAATGTTTCGGAGAATCCAAAAGCTGTTGACGAACGTGATTTCATGGGCTTGATTGCTACCATGATGACCACCCCAACCAATTATAACTTACCTTGCAACGAAGGGATAATTATCAATCCTAAAACATCTGTAAGTACCTTTGATTTTGATAATGTGGATGAAGCGATTAAAGATGGATACGAAGCTGCGTTACTGTACATAGATTCTTTAAAGAAATATGTCAAGCCATCATTAAATCAAAGTGAAATTCTTCAGAAAAGAAAAAATTTTAGAAATTCTTTACCCTCCTTGATAATAAGTTCAGTGAATCAAGATCAATTGAAAGGAAGTGGTTCATTTTTGAATAAATCTTTCATTACCAAATCCAGTAAGAATATTTCTATAGAGAAATTTGAAAGGCGTTATTTCCGAATATATGCTGCGGATGAAATTGATTATTTGTATCCTACCATTCAACTTAAGCCTGATAGCACATATAATGTCAATTTGAAACTCACCAAGGCAAAAGATTTTAAAGTGGACGTTGGAGGTCATTTTTCATCTCGACCTGTGAATACAGCGTATTTAGGAGTGACTTACCGAACCTTAGGTAAGGTTTCTACCAACTTACATGCAGAATCATATTTTGGTAAATTTTATGGCTCAGCAAAAGCAGGATTTAAGTTGGAAATTCCTTCCATTTATCCCATTTCTATGAATGGTTTTTTTGTCTTGAACCGTTGGGATTATTACAGAAGTTTTGCGACCTTTTTTGAAGACGTTAAACCATCTTTTTTAATTCAGAATGAATTGTATGCGGGTGTAAATTTTGTTCTGCCGGTAGGGAATAAATCAAAATCGACTTTCGATTTCAGGTATTTTGAATTAAACGATGAATATTACCAAACTCCTTCTTTTACGAGTAAGGATACGACGGATATTAGTACTTTTTATGGAAGTGCCTTATCGTGGGAATTTAAAAGAAGCACGCTAAATAGAAAACAATTCGCAAGTGAAGGTTCTTATTTTTTGTTTAAAACGAGAATTATTCAAGGGAGAGAAAATACAAAGCCTGGTTCTACCTCTGTTTTTGAAGAAACTTTTCGTAAGTATCACTCTTGGATTGGATTCGAGATAGATTATCAAAATTTTCCAATGTCAACCAAAAAATGGCACCTTGGGTATCACGTCAAAGGTCAATTTAATTCACAATCTTTATTTGCAAATTATACAGCGAGTTTACTGTCATTGCCAACATTTTCTATTCTTCCGGATATGGAAACCTTTTTCTTGCCAGAATTTAGGTCGCATCAGCATGTGGGAGGAGGACTGAATCTTATCTATTCGCCGTTTAAAAATATTGATGTACGTCTTGATTATTATTATTACCAACCTTTTTTACAATTATCAAAAAATGATGACGGCAGTTTGCAATTCATTGAGGCTTTTGAAGGGCAGACATTTGTGGCATCGAGCTCATTTATTTTTCACTCTCCAATTGGTCCCTTGCGTGCAACATTAAATTATTTCCCAAAGCAAATAACTCCGTATTCTTTTCAATTGAGCTATGGATATGTTCTTTTTAATGAACGGGCTATTCGTTAAATCAATCCTTTTGTTCTAAGTAATTCGTCAAGAGATTCGATATCTGAATACAAGACCTCTCTCGCTTTACTACCTTGGAATGAACCGATAATACCCATTCCCTCAAGTTGGTCCACGATTCTTCCAGCTCTGTTGTATCCTAATTTAAGTTTTCGTTGAAGTAAACTTGCAGAGCCTTGCTGATTAATGACCACAATTCTAGCGGATTCAACAAACATTGGGTCTATTTCATTCATATCGAAATCTGCACCTCCTTCACCGCCTTCAGGAATATATTCCGGAAGTAATAATGCTTCAGGATAAGCCCGTTGATCACCAATAAAACTACAAATATCCTCTACTTCTGGAGTGTCAACGAAACCACATTGCAAACGCTTCATGTCAGATCCCGTGCTGATAAGCATATCTCCTCTACCGATTAATTGGTCTGCACCTGATGCATCAAGAATAGTACGAGAATCAATTTTTGATAAAACTCTAAACGCAATGCGCGCGGGGAAATTCGCCTTAATCATTCCTGTAATTACATTAACCGATGGTCTTTGAGTTGCTACGATCAGGTGAATTCCAATGGCACGTGCTAACTGTGCGATACGTGCAATTGGATGTTCCACTTCTTTACCTGCGGTCATGATTAAATCTGCAAACTCATCAATAAGTACAACAATGTACGGCAAGTAACGATGTCCTTTCTCTGGGTTTAATCTTCGACCAATGAATTTCGCGTTGTATTCTTTAATTGTTCTTACACCAGCATCTTTGAGCAATTCATATCGTTCATCCATTTCGATACAAAGTGAATTAAGTGTGTTCACTACTTTCGATGTGTCGGTAATTATAGCGTCTTCCTCCCCAGGGAGTTTTGCCAGAAAATGGCGTTCTATTTTATTATAAAGTGTGAGTTCTACTTTTTTAGGATCGACTAAAACAAACTTAACCTGCGCTGGATGTTTTTTGTATAAAATTGAAATCAATATCGCATTTAAACCAACAGATTTACCTTGACCAGTTGCTCCTGCAACGAGTAGGTGAGGCATTTTTGTTAAATCAAATACATACGTCTCGTTTGTGATTGTTTTACCCATCACAATTGGCAATTCTCCATCAAAGTTTTGAAATTTCTCTGATGCAATCAAAGAGCGCATGGAAACCATTTCGGGATTTGAATTCGGTACCTCAATTCCTATTGTTCCTTTTCCTGGAATTGGGGCAATGATACGAATTCCTAAAGCACTTAAACTAAGTGCGATGTCATCTTCTAAATTTTTTATTTTTGAAATTCTAACACCAGGAGCTGGAACAATTTCGTAAAGCGTAACGGTAGGACCAACAGTTGCTTTAATTTTTGCAATATCAATTTTATAATGGGATAAAGTTTGAACTATTCGGTCTTTATTTGTTTCTAGTTCTTCTTTGTTTACAGAAACTCCACCTGACCCATATTCTTTCATTAAATCAATAGGAGGGAGCATGTACCCCTCTAAGTCTTTTGTGGGATCATATTCACCATGAACGGCAACTAAATTAGATGCTAGATCTTCGTCATCATTAATGTTTGATGGCGTAGAATCTATTGGCCCGGGAATAAAAACATCTTCCTCTACAGGTATTTCAATTTCAAACTCGTCGTCTTGTGGTGGAAATTTAGTATCCGGATCTTTATATACCACCTCTATTTCACTTTCGGAGTCTTCTATAAAATCATCTTCATCGTCAGAGAAATGAACAGTCTCCGATACAATATCTTGTTGAATTTCTTCTTCTTTAATGGGGTTAACAATCAAAATATCATCGAAAGCATCTGCGAAGCTGGTGTCATTTTCGATAGGCGTTGTTTCATCATTATCCATTTCACTTTTAGGTTCTCGGCTGAATAAAAAGTTGAAAATGGCTGTGTAATTGGGATTCAACGTGACAGTAAGTACAATGTAAAATAAACTTATTATAATGACCATTGTTGGAATAGCGCCAAATGCCATAACTGACCATTCATTTAAAGAGAAACCGAATTTCCCTCCCAAATAATTTACTTTGTCAGAGAAATATCCTAAAAAATAAGATCCCCACAGGATGAAAAGAAAAGTAGTGGAAGTTGATTTCCAAAGTGGTAAAAGTGTTTTGTCAAAAAGTATCTTAAAACCTAATAGAAAGAAAACAAATGAAAATCCAATTGATGACACTCCAAATAGCGAATACACAAATAAATGTGCATTCCACGCTCCAAATCTACCGAGCCAGTTAGCCATTGGTTCACTTGAGTTTTGAAACATAAATTCAAAGAACCCGCGCCCAATAATTTTATCTTGATCTATTTGCCATGTCAGGAAGTAAGATATACAGGAAAGCATTAAAAACACGGCATACACCATCAATAAAGTTCCGGTGACGACCCTAACCTTTCTCCAATCAAACTCTTTTATTGACGAAAGAATTCCCGAATCTTTCTTGGTCGATTTATCAGTTTTTTGACTAGCAGATTTTGTGCCTTTTGGTTGCTTTGGTTTTGATTCTTGTTCAGAATTCTCTTGATGAGGTATAAATTCGTTCTCTTCCATAAATGGGTATTCTCACGAATTTACATGTTAGAAGCAACAGAGATTGGAAAAAAAGATATTAGTTTAAACACTAAAATGTTAGTAGTTGCATCACTCTTTCTTGTATAATTTGTCAAACTCAACAGAAAATTCTTCCATTGTTACCATTTTAAAATCTTTTGGAATTTGAAAAAGTGCAAGAGGTGGATTATTTACTTCAATTTTCTCAAGGCGATACCTTAATATCCCACTTTCCGAAAAAGTATAAAATAACGTTGCAAGCCCCGGGAATGATTTCATTGTATTTGCATACTTGCTTGCGATTTTCTTGTGGTAATAACATGTAAGTGGTAATATATTTTCTTGATATTTCACTAAAATTTTTTTTGATTTAACACCACCAATTTTCTTAGATCCTGATTTCTTCTGATAAGTATAGGTGACGCTGTCTTTTACCAAATGTTCGTTTGTGCGAATGGCAAAATTTTGCAAGGGAGTTTCGATTAATAGGTAAGATTTATTGTAGGTGAGGTGCTTAATAAGTTCTTGTTTGCCTGTTTCTGAGTTGAAATTCACCACTCTTAATAAACTGTCTTTTGCATAAATTATCATTTTGGCGCGAACACTGTCAGTTGAATTTACACTTTCAATCGTGTAAGTTAAAACACCTGAGAATGATCTATTTTTTTGAGAAAATAGTGTTGGAATTGTTATTACAGTAAAAAGCAATAGGGTAAAAAATAATTTCATGCTACAAGTATACGGAAAAGAACTAATTAATGAATTTATGTTAAAGTGCCGAATTAAAGAATTACCTTTGTAGGGCTTTTTTTCAAGCAATTTATGTCAAGCAATTTATCATTTATCATCAATAAATCAGAACTCGGAGCTGGTACACGCGGAGCATCTTTAGGTCCTGAAGCAATTCAAGTAGCAGCTCGACAGCAGAAATCTAATATATTTTCTGCTTACCCAACACGCGTATTACCTCATTTAAATGATTTGCTAGATCAACCCTCAACTCATGAGTTTGCCAAATACATTGATGGGATGAAAGTTGTCTATGACTCTGTTTCAAATGAACTAAAGTCATTGTTGGACAAAGGCGAGTTTCCTTTAGTGATAGCGGGTGATCATTGCTCTGCTGGTGGAACAATTAAAGGTATTCAACGAGCGTTTCCAGATGCGAAATTGGGAGTTATTTGGATAGATGCGCATGCCGATTTACATACTCCATACACGACTCCTTCGGGCAATTTACATGGTATGCCATTGGCAACAGCGCTTGGCGTTGAAAATATCGAAATGGTAAAAAATGTTGTCGACTTCGAAACAAAGGAATATTGGGAATCATTAAAAACGAATTACCTTTTGCCCGAAAATCTCGTTTTTGTAGGCGTAAGAGATACTGAAGCAGAAGAAGATTACTTGATTTCAAAATTTAACATTAAAAACTATAAAGTCGACGAAGTATTAAGCAAAGGAGTTGGTCAAATCCTCTCTGAAATCGAGGAGAAATTGCTTCATTGTGACTTGATATATGTCTCTTTTGACGTTGACTCAATGGATCCGGATGAATCGTCCTATGGAACAGGCACACCTGTGAAAAATGGAATACAGATTAAAGATGCAGAGGACCTTTTGATTGGTTTGTTAGAAATGCCCAAAACGGCAGTTTTTGAGATGGTTGAAATTAACCCATGTTTAGACAACAAAGTAAACCGAATGGCTGAAATTTCATTTTCGTTGATAAAAAAGATTAGTTTATTAAATAGATTTCAGTAATGTACCAACGCATATCCAATTTCTTGATCGAACATGCTCAAACAATTTTTGGAGAACAAATTTCACCAAGTCTAATTCAGCTTTCTCCAACTAAAAAGGAACAAACTGGAGACATCACACTTGTTGTATTTCCTTTTGTTAAAATATTGAAAACCTCTCCTGTTGACGCAGGTCAAAAAATTGGCGACGCTCTAAGTAATGAATTTCGAGAAATAGCCTCTTTTGAGGTGATCAATGGTTTTTTGAACCTAATTTTAAGCGATGATTATTGGATGAACGAATTGAATAGAATTTCAACTGCTCAGCATTTCGGCAAAGGAGTAAGTAATTCTAAACCAACCGTAATGGTGGAATATTCTTCTCCAAATACCAACAAACCACTGCATTTAGGACATCTTCGAAATATTTTTCTAGGTCATTCAGTATCTCGAATTCTTGCCTTTGCAGGACATGAAGTTATTAAAACACAAGTTATCAATGATCGAGGTATTCATATTTGTAAAAGTATGTTAGCTTGGGAAAAATTCTCACCTTTAAATTCCTCAGGAGAGCGTGAAACCCCTCAAAATACAGGTCTTAAAGGTGATAAACTCGTGGGGAAATACTATGTTGAGTTTGACAAGCAACTCAATGCAGAAGTTAAAAACATAATTGGTAATTGGGAAAACGGACAATTTGAACACGATCACCAGGAGATTAAATTAAAATTTCTTGAATTGTCCAATGCAAAGATTGATAAAGACGAAAAAGCACTTTCGGCAATTGATGATAAAATTAAAGATTTAGCGAAAAGTCAATCGACATTAATGCGAGAGGCCAAAGAGATGCTTTTAAGATGGGAAGCACGCGATCCACAAACATACTTGCTTTGGACAACAATGAATGGTTGGGTGTACGAAGGTTTTGATCGTACCTACAAGCGAATGGGTGTTGAATTCGATAAATTGTATTATGAATCTGATACGTTTTTACTGGGCAAAGATCAGGTATTGAAGGGTTTGAATTCGGGAATCTTTTTTAAGAAAGACGATGGCTCAGTTTGGATTGATTTGACAGATGAGGGTTTAGATGAAAAATTGGTATTGAGATCTGACGGAACAGCTGTTTATATGACTCAAGATATTGGTACTGCCATTGAAAGATTTGAAGATTTTTCCAATTTATCTGGAATTGTATATACTGTTGGTAATGAGCAAGATTATCATTTCAAGGTATTGTTTTTAATTCTTGAAAAACTAGGTTTTTCATGGGCTAAAAATTGTTACCATCTTTCTTATGGAATGGTAGATCTTCCTTCAGGTAAAATGAAATCGAGAGAGGGTACAGTGGTAGACGCGGATGATTTAATGCAAGAGGTGGTAGAAAAAGCTACGGAAATGACTAAAGAACGAGGTCATTTGGATGGTTTGGATGAAGAGGAAAAATTAAATCTGTACGAACAAATCGGACTTGGAGGGCTAAAATACTACCTAATAAAAGTAGATCCCAAGAAGAGAATGCTATTTAATCCAGAAGAATCTATTGAGTTAAATGGAAATACCGGGCCATTTTTACAATATACTCATGCGAGAATTTGTTCTCTACTTAAGAAAGCAGAACCGAATCGTCAAAATGTTCAATTTGGAGAAGTAAATTTGTTGGATGAAGAAAAAGAGGTTGTCAAAAATTTAATTCAATTCCCGTTGATGGTTCAAGAAGCCGCAGCTTCATATTCACCTGCTTTATTGGCAAACTATACCTATGAACTGGTAAAATCATTCAACCATTTTTACCAAGCTGTTAAAATTTTATCTGAAGAAAATGTGAAAACAAAAGAGATGAGATTGGTGTTGTCTGAAACTGTTGGTGGAGTATTAAAAGATGCACTTTATCTTATGGGAATTAATGCCCCTACACGCATGTGAATCGGGTTCGCTCAGAGAGGCAAATCATTAATTTTTTACTTTGTAAGTAATTATTGAAGTTCAATCTTGTTTTCCAAATATTACTTCATCCACTATTGTACGGACCATTTTTGACAATTCTTCTTTAAATTGAAGCCCCGTGAACTTTCCTTTTTCAATTTGTCTAAGTTTATATTCCCATTGTCCCGTGAGTTCGGGACTTTTTAATAAATCATTTTGAATTGTATCGATTAAATGTATGCCGGTTTCGGTGGCAATTATGTTCTTTTTTTTCTTTTCAATATATTTTCGTTTGAAAAGTGTTTCAATGATACTAGCTCTGGTGGAGGGCCTTCCGATACCATTTTCTTTCATGAGTTCTCTCATCTCTTCATTTTCTACAAGTTTTCCTGCGCTTTCCATTGCTCGTAGCAACGTAGCTTCCGTGAAATATTTTGGAGGTGAAGTTTTTCCTTTATGAATAAAAGGTTCATGTGGACCTGTTTCGCCAACGGTAAAGAGAGGTAATATTTTATCCTCTTCATCCGTTTTTTTAGAAGACGATTCATCTTTCAACTCTTCGTAAACTGATTTCCAACCTAAAAATACGAGTTGTTTTCCAGTTGCTTTAAAATTTAATTCATCAACCTTTCCGATTACGGTGGTAGTCGAAATTCTGCATTCAGGATAAAAAGCTGAAATAAATCTTCTGGCGATGAGGTCATAAATTTTTCGTTCTTCTTCATTCAGACCATTTGGATAAATTCCTGTAGGAATAATCGCATGATGATCGGTTATTTTTTCATTATCGAAAATACTTTTGGATTTAGGAATCGGACTTGAAAGAATTGATTCTGTAAAACGAGAATAATCCTTTAATCCTCTTAGAATTTCGGGGATTTTAGGATAAAGGTCCTCTGATAAGTAAGTTGTGTCAACTCGAGGATAGGTAACCAATTTTTTTTCATATAAACTTTGAACGATATTCAACGTTTCTTCTGCACTTTTACCATATCGTTTATTCGCATCAACTTGCAGGCCCGTTAAATCATAAAGTCTTGGATTACCTTCTTTGCCTTCTTTTTGTTCGAAATCGATAACTTCAAACAGCTTATTTTGTATATACTCTAATCCTTTTAAGGCCTTGGTTTCTGTTTTTAATCGATCAATTTGACAAGTAAATTCGGTATTTCTGTAAAGCGTTTTTAACTCCCAATACTCTTCAGATTTGAAGGCGTCAATTTCTTTTTGACGTTGCACAATCATAGCAAGAGTTGGAGTTTGCACCCTGCCAACCGAAAGCGTCATTTTCTCCTTGCCATATTTTTTGGTGTAAAGACGTGTTCCATTAATTCCCAACATCCAATCTCCTACAGCACGTGCATTTCCGGCAGCAAAAAGAGTATCAAATTCACTCGCATCTCTTAATTTGGAAAATCCTTGCTTAATTGCTTCTTCAGTTAAAGAAGATATCCAAAGTCTTTTCACTGGTACGGAACATTTTGCCTTTAACAATACCCACCGTTGAATAAGTTCTCCTTCTTGACCGGCATCACCACAATTTATAACTTCTGAGGCGGAACTGATTAGTTTTTCAATTACTTGGAATTGTTTTTTTGCTCCTTCGTCTTCTCGTAATTTAATTCCAAATTGAGCAGGAATAATGGGTAAATCTTCTAATTTCCAATATTTCCAATTCGGAAGATAATCTTCAGGATCTTTTAATGAACATAAATGACCGAATACCCAGGTGACACAATATTCCGGCCCCTCTAAGTAACCATCTCTTCGGGTTGTAGCGCCTAAAATTTGCGCCAAATCTCTAGCAACACTTGGTTTTTCAGCAATACAAAGCTTCACAACCTCAACACTTATTTCTTTTTGTTTTTATTGAAATTCTCGATACCAGTTTCGAGAAATTGTTTGAATTCATTAATATCTGGCGTATAACCTACAGATTGAACTAAATCATTTCCATCGTGATCAATAATTGCATATAGTGGTTGTTGGAAACTTTTATAGCGCGTTATTTGTAATTCTGCCCAAATATTTCCGACCTCTTTCACATTTCCACCAATCGCCTCAGAATAACGGTGCTCACTTTCAGGAAGTGGTTCGTGATCATCAACATAGAGTGAAGCAATAACCAAGCGCGTTTGTAAGGTTGATTTTATGCGCTCGTCGGCCCAAACTGTTGTTTCCATCTTACGACAATTTTGACATGCATATCCTGTAAAATCAAGCATTATTGGCAAATTACGTTCTTTAGCATAGGCCTTTGCAATTTCTAAATCGTGAAACACCATAACAGAGCCATCTCCTGATTCGTGCATGTGTTCTCGGTATTTTGCCGTTATTTCATCTTTCACTAATCCATTGTCGAGTCCACCGTGGTTAAACAAGAATTTATCTTCTGAATAGGTAGTTGGAGGTGCTATACCACTCAGTAGTTTAATTGGAGCACCAAACATTCCTGGGAGTAAATAAATAGCAAATGTCAGCGAAAGGAAAGCAAACATAAATCGTGTTACAGAAATTTTTTCAATTGGAGAATCATGTGAAAACCTGATTTTTCCAAGTAAGTAAAGTCCCATCACTGCGAAAATCACAAACCAAGTTCCAATAAACCATTCACGAGTAAGTATTCCCCAATGATAGGCTAAATCTACGGCAGAAAGGAATTTTAAAGCAAAAGCAATTTCTAATAATCCCAAGCAAACCTTCACACTATTTAACCAGCCTCCCGACTGTGGCAGTGAATTTAACCAACCTGGGAAAATGGCAAACAATGTAAATGGAATTGCTAAAGCAAGTGAGAAACCAGTCATTCCGATAGCAGGGGTAAAATATGATCCGCTTGTGGCAGCCTCCACTAGTAAGCTCCCTATAATTGGACCTGTGCAAGAAAAAGATACCAATCCAAGTGTAAAGGCCATGAAGAAAATACCGATGAGACCGCCTCGATCAGCTTGTTTATCCATTTTATTAACCCATGAGTTTGGAAGCTGAATTTCAAATGCGCCTAAAAATGAAAAAGCAAATAACATGAATACGGCAAAGAAAATTAAATTCATCCATATGTTTGTGGACAAGTCATTCAATCCAATTGGTCCGGTCGCCGCTGTAAATATCAAACCAAACGTCACATAAATAATAATGATTGATGCACCATAAATTAGCGCTTTCATTATTCCCTCTCGTCTTGTTTTTGACTGCTTTGTGAAAAATGTTACGGTCATAGGAATCATCGGAAACATACAAGGCGTAAATAAGGCAATTAGTCCTGCAAGAAATCCTGCGATAAAAATCATAAGACTTGACCCTTTTTCTTGTTCCGCTTGTTCAATGCTGATTTTTTCACCTCCCTTGTTGCTGGCATTGGTAGAATTTGTTTCATTAGTTGCGTCTTGTGGTTCAAGTACTTCTTCTATAACCGGCTTTTCTGGTTTAAAACCGCTTAGCATCAATTTTTTATCTTGAGTAGGTGGGAATTGACAACCGTCGGCATTACATATTTGAAATTCGTAAGAGAACGATATATCAAATTGCTTATCTGTTAACACTTCAATTTTCTGCTTAAATGATGCTTTTTTCTCAAAATACAATTGGGTTCCGTATTCATCCTTAAAGATATGTGCCTTACCCACATCTTGAAGAGAACCTACAACTTTATAGAAATTTGATTTTTTGAATTTGAATTTGGTTGGACTTCCCGTCATATCTGCTTTGCTGGGGTCGTGGCTAACAGAAAAAATATGATACCCTTCGGCCAACGTGGCTGTTCCAACAATATACGCTTCCGTTTCAGAACCCGAAACTTTTTCTACTTTAAATGACCATTTAACATTTTCCTGCCATGGTCTTCCCTGAGCAAATAGAAAGCTATTAACGAAAAGAATCAACAAAATTGAAAATACGTGCTTCATTATTTTATTATTACATTAAAATCAACTGATATTGGGGGTAGGCACATGGAATCATCGCAAATCATGTAATAAACCTCACCACTAACAGTACAATTATTTTTAACCTTTAAGCGTATCGAAGCGACATATTCGTTTTCGATAATAGCCACATTGCTTCCAAAGTTAGCATCATAAATAAATTTGGAAGCAGAAATTTCTTTGGCTTTGCCAATTTGTTTATATTTTTTATTCTTCTTTAACAAAATTTCCACTGGCACAGGTCCTGCATTTTCAGGTGTTGAAGCAGAATAAAGGTGCCAACCTTTTTCAATAGAACCTGTTAAGATAATTTCTCTTTTATTTTCACTTAAATAGGCATTCCATTTTACATGATTTTGCGTAAAACCAAGGTTACACAAGGTGGCAAGAAATAAGAACAAGAAAAATTTAATCATTTAGGACTTTATTTCAATCAATCGGGAAATTGGAATCCAAATACCACCTTTCAAACAAATGAATTTTGTTCCGGCGGCCCATATTGTTGTTTCCACTTTCTTAACACTTTCATCGTCTTTAAAATAAATCGAAACTTTTGTCCTGTGAGCATTTCCAAGAATGGTCGCTTGTTCAATTTGACGAAGAATATCAGGATGTTGTTCAACTTTTGTTTTATCGAAAAAAGTCAAGTTGGGAATTTCTTCTTTTTGAATTAATGTAGCTTCCATAGTAGTGCTTTTTTGTTGATTTACGAATATAACAAAATGAATTGCATTTTCAAATTAAATTTAAATATTTAGTCTTGCTTGAGCACACAATTCTTGATTTTCAAAAATATTATGGTCGTACAAGAACTTTCCTGCCATTGCAATCATTGCGCCATTATCCGTGCAGTATTCAAATTTTGGAATATAAGTTTTTACTTGAAGGGCTTCTAGTGTGTTCGTAAAATCGTTGCGAAGTCTAGAATTTGCAGAAACTCCCCCGGCTAATGCAAATTGTTTAATTCCAGTTTGTTTCGTTGCAGAAATACACTTTTCAATCAATATGTCAACGATGGTTTTTTGAATACTAGCGCAAAGATCAGGAAGGTTGTTTTCTACAAAATCGGCATCTTCATTTTTCCATTTTTCAAGTTGGTATTTGATAGAAGTCTTTACACCACTAAAACTAAAATCTAAATTTTGAATTTTTGGTTTGGAGAAAGTATATTTAGTTTCATCGCCCAATTGTCCATGTTTGTCAATTGACGGTCCACCTGGATATGGAAGGCCAAGCATTTTTGCTGCTTTGTCGAATGCTTCTCCTGCTGCATCATCGATTGTTTTGCCAATAATTTCCATTTCAAGAGCAGATTTTACCAAAACAATTTGAGTGTGCCCTCCGGATACAGTCAAACATAAAAACGGGAAAGAAGGAGGACATTTGTTGGCGTCTGAAATAAAATGAGCAAGAATATGGGCTTTCATGTGATGAACTCCAAGCAGTGGTTTGTTGGTAACAAGGCTGAGTCCTTTTGCAAATGATACGCCAACGAGAAGCGATCCCAATAATCCAGGACCTTTTGTTACAGCAATCCCATCTAACTGATCAATTTCAATTTTTGCAATCGAGAGCGCCTGCTGAAGTGTATTCCAAATCATTTCTTGATGATTACGAGATGCAATCTCAGGTACCACACCACCATAATTGGCATGAATTAGTTGAGAAGCTACTACATTGGCCAAAATTTTATTCCCTTTCAATACAGCGATAGAAGTATCGTCGCAAGAGCTTTCAATTCCTAGTATGATTGTTGTATCAGCAGTCAAAAGATTCTTAAATTTGTACGTAGGATGACAAAAATACTGAAATATGTGGGAAATTCCGTTGGCATTACAATGGAATGGGCGCTTGTGCTTTTCGTCGTCGTTGCATTCGCAATTAGAACCTCACCTTTTCAAACGTTTATTGCAAAACAACTCGCTTCTTATTTGTCCTCTGAATTAAACACCACAATTACTATTGATAAAGTTGACATAGTATTTTTTGATAGAGCTTCAATTGAAGGATTCACGTTGATGGATCAACAAAATGACACCTTAGCTTGCACACCCGAATTGATGGTAACAATTGAGGATTTCGATATAGACGAAAATTCGTTTCAACTAAGTGAAATCAAGTTAAATAAAGGAACTGTTAAGATTCGAAAAAACAAAGAGGGGATAATGAACTACCAATTTTTAGTTGATTATTTTTCTTCTGATGAACCTTCTTCGTCTCCTCCACTAAAATTGTCAATTTCAAGTCTCAACTTTGAATCGATTATTTTTGAATACGATGATTTGTCTGCTAAGCCCATAGATTTTGGTTTGGATTTCAATCATTTAAGATTTAACAAGTTAAGTGTTCTGCTCTCAGATTTTGATTTAACTGATGAACGGATATCATTACAGATATATAAATTAGTGAGTCAAGAAAAAAGTGGATTCAAATTGAATGAATTTACATCGCATGTTCAAATTGGCCCGAAAGGAATTTCACTAGAAAAACTTTACATTTCTTTACCAGAATCAAAACTGTCTGCACCGTATTTTAGATTGAGTTATAATGATTGGTCTTCCTTTGATTATTTTGAGGATTCGGTATCCTTTGATGCCAAATTTGATGCAAGTGAGGTATCATTTAGGGATGTATCATTTTGGGTTCCATCGCTCGAAGGAATGAATGAAAAATTGAAGTTTAAGGGTGATATTTCTGATTGTGTCTCTAAACTCAAATTAAATAATTTAGATGTTCGCCTTCAAAAAAATACATATTTAAGAGGTGATTTTGTTCTTCCTGATTTTCGTACGGAGGATCTCTCGTCTTTTAAGGCAAATGTTTCATCCGCTTTTGTTGATTTTTATGAATTGGATAAAATTCAACTACCTAAAGGAAATACGAAATTCAATTTCAATGAAATTAAAGATAAAATTGGCTTTTTAGACCTTAAAGACATAAGTTGTGAGGGTTCAACCAAACGTATTTTGTTACAAGCAAAGCATGTAAATACGGCTAATGGAAAAATTGCATTGAATGATCAAATTGAAATTTTATCATCAGGCAAGTCATACAAAATATCATCTAATAACGAAATGTCATTGGATTTAACTGCGATTAATTTAGGTAAGTTGGCTGGAGACAATAATTTAGGAAATCTTGACGGTAATTTAACTTTTTCTGAAACTGAAATTTATGAGGATGGATCGTTTACTGTTCAAAACTTTAAAGGGAATATTTCCAATTTGCAACTGCAAGGCTATACCTATAGAAATATTAGAATAGACGCTCCAACCATTAATGAAAAAGAATTCATTGGAAAGGTTGAAATTTTAGATCCAAATTTAAAATTAGTTCTCAATGGTGATGCACACTACAAAGGAAAGCAGCATTACAATTTTAAATTAGATATCACGCACGCGGACATAAGCAAATTAGGTTTTGTTTCTGACGATAGTATTAGTATGGCAGCGAAATTAAATGTTGATGTTTCAGGTCGAGATTTTGAAAATTTGACAGGTTCAATATCTTCTTCAATGTCGCGAGTTACTCAAGGTTTAACAAATTTAGAATTGCCAAAATTTGAGCTTAAAATTAAAAGAGACCGAGGAACGGACGACTTTAATTTCAATAGCGATATAGCCACAGCTTCAATCAAAGGAAAAATTGATTATGAGTCGGTTGCTTCTCAATTTGTTGAGGATATTTCACTTGTCTTTCCTTCATTAGCGTTGAGTAATAAAAAAGCTAAACGAAATAAAGCGAGTGATGTAGAGTTTGATATTAAGTTAGGGAACGCCGAATCAATATTTGACCTATTTATTCCTGAGTTAACCATTAACAACGGAACAAAACTGTCTGGTTCTTATCATTCAAAAACAAAGGATATCAAATTGAATTTATCATCTAGTTTAATTGCTTATGACAACATTCTTTTTGATTCTGTTTCGCTAAAACAAGATATTTCTAACGCTGGGATAAGTGGATTCTGCAAAGTAAAAAAATTCGCTTATGATTCAATTGAATTTGATCAGCTTATGTTCGATAATTTAGGTAAAAATGGATTATTAGAATCCAGATTAACATGGAATTTGAAGGGTAAGGATAATTCCGAACTTGCATGGACTACCATGGTTATCGATCAAAATGATTTGAGATTTACCATCAAACCTTCTTTTTTCTCCGTTGAAAATTACCGTTGGGAAATTACTGAAGAGTCGCAAATTGCTCTAGGATCGAAAAATTTAAGTTTGGATACGCTTAGTTTAAGGAGAGGCAAACAAGATATTATGGTATATGGATGTATTTCCAATAACGATTACGATAAGCTTAAAGTTGAGGTTGACAATTTGGATCTTTCCGAGATATCTCAACTTTTGCAGACAGGAACAAAAATAGAAGGGGCCTTCTCAGGACTGACTACAATCTCGAATCCATATAAAAATCTCAACATTGAGAGTGATGCAATTATCGATAGTTTATTCTTAGAAGGTGAAGAGGTAGGTAGAATATATTTAAGTCCAAAATGGCTAGCTTCTCGAGATAAGATTGACCTTTCTGGTGCGCTCATGTACAAAGGTTCGAAAACCTTCAATTTTGGAGGTAATTACTCTTTGCCAACAGAAAAGTTGAATTTGTACCTAAATTTTGACAAAACAGATATTCGTTTTGCGAATGCGTTTTTAGATCCTGAGATAGTTTCTGATATAAATGGAAAATTGAATGGAATTGTATATGTGACAGGAAATATTGCTGAACCTAAACTAGCAGGAAAATTGAATTTATCCAACGGAAGTGCGTTAATCGGGCTAACCGGAGTTAGGTATAAACTGAATGGCGCAATTGGGGTTAAAAATGATGTTTTTGAGATCAATTATATTCCCGTTTATGATGAAGAAGGAAATGAAGCCCGATTGACAGCTTCAATTAATCATACAAACTTTGATAAGATCAATTACGACGTCCAATTTGATTTTGAGAGTGACTTAAAAGGAAAGAATAATTACAACCGTTTCATGGTATTGAACACACAATACAAAGACGGTGAATATTACTTTGGAAAAGCATATGGAAAAGGGACATTGAATATTTCAGGATCTGATGATCTTGTGGATATATCCGTAAATGTAGAAACCAGAAAAGGCACCTCTATAAATTTCCCGATGTATGGAGCAGAGGAATACGAAGAAGATGAAGACTTTATATCCTTTGTCAAAAAAGGGGTGGTTCAACAAAATAAAGAAGATCTAGATGTCTATTCAGGTGTTAATGTAGAGATGAATTTTATTGTCAACAACGATGCTGAAATGAAGCTTATTTTTGACAATAATACGGGGGATCAAATCGAAGCTCGTGGATTTGGTGAATTAAATATGAAGATAGACCCATTCTATAATGTCAGTTTGAATGGAAAGTATGAGATTTCCGAAGGTAGTAAATATAATTTTGCAATGGGAAGTTTTAAACAACCATTTGACATTGTTCCCGGCTCAAATTTGAAATGGAATGGAGATTTATTGGATGCTGAGTTAAACATTGGAACCTCCATTACCATGAAACGTGTTTCCCTCTTGGAGTTGTCTCCTGAAATTACGGATAAAACCTTGGGTTCGCAAGATGTAATTTGTTATCTGAATTTAAATGATAAGTTATTACAACCGGCGATAAGTTTTAACATAGAAGCGCCAAAAGCATCTGAAACAGGTAAGGCTTTAGTCAGAAAAGTAACCGAAGACAAAGACGAATTAAACAAACAATTTTTCTCCCTACTTCTTGTTAAAAAGTTTCAACCTCTTAAAGGCTCTCCGACAGCGGGAGGTTCTGCAGCTATTGATATGTTGGAGACTCAAATGAACGAAATTCTCGGAAAAATGAGTGACAAGTATAAGTTAAACGTCGATTATGGAAAGGACGAGGCCTTGAATGAAACGAGCATTGGTTTTGGAATGAAAACACAGTTTTTTGATGAGAAATTAATCGTCTCGGGTACGTTTGGTGTGGGTGGACTTTCTTCATCTACAGGTAGCGGAATTCCCATTGGTGATGTTAATATCGAATATTTGATTAACGAAAGAGGAACATTTCGGGTAAATGCCTTTAACGAGTCTTCTAACAATGCTACAAATGCAAACAGTGCAAACAATACCTCTGGTCTTTACACCCAAGGTATTGGTATATCATATCATGAAGATTTTCACAATTGGAATGACTTTATGTTATTTCAATACACATTAGATTTATTTAGAAAAGAAAAGAAATATTGGAAAAAGACTGAAAGCAAACCGAATAAAAAGGTGCCTGTCAATCAAGAAAAAGGAAAACCAAAAGAATTAATTCAGGAAAAAAAGAATTCAATTAAGTAGAAATATATGATTATGAAATAGCCATGCAAACAGTAAGCGCACTTCCGAAGCAAGCAACGAAGTTAACCACTTGTGAAAATATCATGGCGTATTGCATATGACCTTAAAATACAAATTAATTACATATGAAATAAGCATAGAGAGATTTTCCATAATAACACAGATGAATAAATCTCTTATGCGATTCACTACGTGGCTGCTAAAGCGGTCCATATGACCGATAAAAAACAAATTATATAAATATGAAAAAAGTACTCGTTGCCAATAGGGGTGAAATTGCACGAAGAGTAATAAGAACTCTGAAGAAGATGAACATAAAAAGTGTGGCTGTTTATTCTGATGCAGATAAGGAAGCACCTCACGTATTTGAGGCCGACGAGGCCGTCTACATCGGCAAGAGTCCATCAGCAGAAAGTTACTTAAAGCAAGATGTTATTTTAAATTTTTGTAAAGAGTTGGGTGTAGATGGTATCCATCCTGGCTATGGATTTCTATCTGAAAATGCTTCGTTTGCAAGGAAAGTAAAAGAAGCTGGAATAAAATTAATTGGGCCTTCTCCTGAATCTATGGAAGTGATGGGGGATAAATTAAGTGCCAAACAAGCTGTAAAAGCTTTCAATGTTCCTTTAGTTCCCGGTGTTGACTCTGCCATTTCAGATATTTCCGAAGCAAAGAAAGTGGCGAAAGAGGTGGGTTATCCTATTTTAATTAAGGCCTCTGCAGGTGGTGGAGGAAAAGGAATGAGACTTGTTCACAAAGAGGAAGAATTTGAAGAACAAATGAATATGGCACAAAACGAGGCGAGATCCTCTTTTGGAGACGACGCCGTTTTTATCGAGAAGTTTGTTGAGAAACCTCGTCATATTGAAATTCAAGTTTTTGCAGATCAATTGGGTAATGTGGTTTACTTGTTTGAAAGGGAATGTTCAATTCAACGCAGACACCAAAAGGTAGTTGAGGAAGCACCAAGCGCAGTGCTGACTTCAGAATTAAGAAAAAAAATGGGGGAAGCAGCTGTAGCAGTCTGTCGTGCATGTAAATACGAAGGTGCTGGAACTGTAGAATTTTTGATTGACGCTCACATGAATTTTTATTTCTTGGAAATGAACACAAGACTTCAAGTGGAGCATCCGGTTACAGAAGAAATAACAGGTCAGGATCTTGTGGAATGGCAAGTGAGAGTAGCGAGAGGCGAGCGCCTACCTAAACTTCAAGATGAACTAACTATAAATGGTCATGCGGTTGAAGTACGTGTTTATGCAGAAGATACGCTGAATGGTTTTGTTCCGGATATCGGAAAACTTGAGCGCTACAGGATTCCGAGTGGTAAGAATATTCGAGTAGACGATGCCTTCTTGGAAGGAATGGAAATTCCAATTTACTATGATCCCATGATTGCTAAATTAGTTGTTTGGGGGACTACACGTGAAGAAGCAATTGAAAGAACAATTGAGGCTATCGAGAATTATCAAATTTCAGGATTAAAAACCACCTTAGATTTTGGAAAATTTGTACTGAAGCATGATGCATTCAGAAGTGGTAATTTTGATACTAATTTTATAAACCATTATTTTAAAAATCCGTCAATCGTTAATTCAGCAATGGATGAAGAAGAAACAGCTCTGCGGCATGCTGTGGATAAAATTTGGAGTGATATTCAAGATAGAAAAGAAGAAGCTTTCAGGTCTCGATCTATTGAGTCATCCTGGAAAAATAGAATGGAATAAAAATTTTAGGGAACTTGACAGAGTAACAATTGAAATAAGTACATTTACAACGCAAAAAAAAAGAGAATGAATTTACATGAGTATCAAGGCAAGGCAATATTAAAAAGCTATGGAGTTGCCATTCAAGAAGGTGTCGTTGTTGACAAAGTAGAAGATGCAGTGGCAGCCGCTGAAAAACTAACGCAAGAAACAGGCACAAGTTGGTATGTGGTAAAAGCACAAATTCATGCTGGAGGTAGAGGAAAAGGAAAAGTAGAGGAAACAGGATCAAATGGAGTTGTACTTGCCAAAGGAATTCATGAAATTGAAGATAAGGTAAAAGGAATTCTTGGAGGTCACTTAGTTACCTTACAAACGAACGGAAAAGGAAAGAAAGTAAACAAAGTTTTGATTGCTCAAGATGTTTATTATCCAGGACCAACAGAAGTTAAAGAGTTTTACATGTCTGTTTTACTAGACAGAGAAAAAGGACGAAATGTAATTGTTTATTCCACTGAAGGAGGAATGGACATTGAACATGTTGCGGAGCATACACCCGAAAAAATTTACAAAGAATTTATTGACCCAAGAGTTGGTCTTCAAGGGTTTCAATCACGAAAAATCGCGTTTAATTTAGGATTATCGGGAGAAGCGTTCAAGCAAATGGTGAAATTTGTTTCTTCCTTGTACAAGGCTTATGAAGGAATTGATGCGTCGATGTTTGAAATAAATCCACTTTTTAAGACGTCAGATGATAAAATCATAGCTGTTGACGCGAAGGTAACTTTGGACGGTAATGGATTATTTAGACATCCAGACTATGCGGCACTTCGTGATATTTCTGAGGAAGATCCAACGGAAGTCGAAGCTGGTGAAGCGGGTTTGAATTTCGTGAAATTGGACGGAAATGTTGGATGTATGGTAAATGGAGCTGGTCTTGCGATGGCAACAATGGACATTATCAAACTTTCCGGAGGTAACCCTGCTAACTTTTTAGATGTAGGAGGTACAGCAAACGCTGAGCGTGTTGAAAAAGCGTTCCACATTATTTTGAAAGATCCTAATGTTAAAGCAATACTTATAAATATTTTCGGAGGAATTGTCCGCTGTGATAGAGTGGCACAAGGAGTTGTGGATGCTTATAAAAATATTGGAAACATACCTGTTCCGATTATTGTCAGATTGCAAGGAACTAATGCAGTAGAAGCGAAAAGATTAATTGATGAATCAGGATTGAATGTGCATTCTGCGGTATTGTTACAGGAAGCAGCAGACAAGGTAAAAGAAGTACTAGCTTAGTATAAATCGTTCACTTCGAATAATTTTATCTTACAAAGGGTACTGTTTTTGCTAACGCAACGACATGATAAGGTCCCTTTTTGTTATTTTTTTTGTTTTAATTGCTTTTTGCTCATTTCAACAAACATCTTTCTATTCTCAGCAATTACGATTTTCACGTTTTCAATCTGTACACAACGAAGTATCTTCTTTACTGAATACTTCGTTGAAGGAATTCGGCATAGAGAGTACTGAAGTTCATATCTTATTAGCAGCTTTTAAGGAAGAAGGGAAGTTAGAATGTTACGTGAAAAACAGAACTGACAAGTCATATAAATTATTTAGAACGTATGAGATATGTTCTAAATCTGGAATTCTGGGACCAAAAAACAAACAGGGAGACGAACAAGTTCCGGAAGGGTTTTATCATATAAATGTATTTAATCCAACAAGTGCATTTTACCTATCATTGGGGCTTAATTATCCTAATACAGCCGACCGAAGTAGAAGTAAAGCTGCCAATTTAGGAGGTGATATATTTATTCATGGCGATTGCGTAACAATTGGTTGTTTACCAATGGATGATAAAATAAAGGAAATATACTGGTTGGCAGTTAAAGCACACGATAATGGTCAAACTAAAATTCCAGTTTATATTTTTCCTTTCGAAATGTCAGAGGCAAATTTGAAATCACATCTTCTTAATAAAGAATACAGGAATTGGAGTAGTTTTTGGCATTCACTAAAGATTGGCTACGATTTATTTCATAACTCAAAGAAAGCTCTGACATTTAAATCTAATGAACTAGGACATTATCTTTTCTTTAATGAATAATTAGTTCTCTCCCGCATTTGAAGTGACCTTCCGGGCATTGTGTTTTACCATGAAGTCCACATGGTCTGCAGGCTAAATTTTTCACCTCAATAACCTCGGAATCTTCGGATAAAGGTCCAAATCCAAAACTTGGAACTGTGGAGCAAAACAATGCTGTTACGGGTGTGTTCATTGCGCTTGCGATATGAAGTGGTCCAGAATCATTTACAAAAACACGCGCTGCTTGTGTAAAAAGAGCTGCCGTTTCCATAAGTGATAATTCTCCACACAAATTTACAATTGATGAGGCATCTGTTTTTTTTATAATTGAATCACAAAGTTCAAAATCTGTTGAAGCACCAACGAGGTAAATTGTTGCTTTTTCTTTGTATAGGTTAATAATGTCTAACCATTTTTCGATGGGTGCTGCTTTAGTTTTCCATACCGAAGCAGGAGCAAGGCAAATAAATGAGCTTTTCAAATAGAGATTTGTTTTTTCATATTGCTCCTTAATTGGATATAATTTTGGTCTTCGAACAACATCCGAACAAAGAAATTTTAATAATGAAAGATTGCGGTCAACTTCATGTTGACCATTATCAGTGTCATGTGCGAATCGATGCGTGTACATCCATGAAATTGGATTTTTCTTGAATCCTACTATGTGCTTAGCTCCCGAAAATCCTGCAATTATTCCCGATGAAGCATAACGGTGCAAATTAATAACCAAATCGTACTTGTTTTTTCGTATTTCGCGAATGTTAGATAAGAGGGATGATCGTTTATTGGATTTATCAAAAACATAAATTTTTTGAAGTTTTGGATGGCCTGTCAAAAGTACTTCATTTCCTTTTTTCAGCATGAAATCAATTTTGCATTCAGGAAAATTAAGATGAAGCGTTTCAATTAAAGGGGTAGCCAAAATTACGTCCCCAATATAGGCAGTTTGAATGATTAATGCCTTTTTCATTATCTTAAAAGACTTACCATACCAGTTTTTGTATGAAATTTCCCATTTTGGTCTTCAAATTCGATGCGGTATATATAAATATCGTTTGCGGCATCATTTCCATTCAAAGCTATTTTACCATCCCAGCCTTGGAGGATATCATGCGTGCTAAAAAACACATCTCCCCATCGGTTTAAAATTTGAAATGAATAATTCGTTTCGGAAACATTCGTGATAACGGGTATGAAAATTGGATTTAAACCGCCCGGTGTAAATGCGTTTGGAATGAAAACCAAAGGTTTGTAATTCAAGCATAAATCATTCGATTGACTTGAATCCTGAAAACCGAAAATATTACCTGTTTTTTCCACGGCAACAATTCTGTAACACATGGCCCCGTTGCTATAATCTGAAATACCTGTAGATTCCACGTTGGAAACTAAACTATCTATTTCGTCTGCATACGAATAGATTTCTTGGTTGTTGTCCAAATTCGTAATTTGAGCAATCGGTCCTTCAGTGAAACTTCCGTTTAAAGATCGATAAATGAGGTAATGCGAAACACCTGCATTGAATCCTTCATACCGATTCCACTCGATAGAATTAATTAAGTCGTATTCATCTGAGCTTCCAGAGACAAAAATT
>Ga0172373_10000738_pt1 | contig 53813 bp, 44 predicted proteins | sample Lak10m_2_FD_114546 | JGI IMG/M metagenome (GOLD analysis project Ga0172373, IMG submission 114546) | Freshwater microbial communities from Kabuno Bay, South-Kivu, Congo - kab_092012_10m | ecosystem: Environmental > Aquatic > Freshwater > Lake | place: Democratic Republic of the Congo... | reverse complement strand
CGACGGCATCAAAGCCATTCTCAGCAAGTGCGGACAAGGATTACTCCCCAAAAATCCCCACCCGGGGGGACCAAATCCTCAACTCTCCCTCTTCTCGGCTTAGATTTTTGGGGAAACTCCAGGGCAAATAGGGATTGACCGGCAAAAAGTCGAGGCGTATGCTCTCCGCTTGGTGCAGGACCTTGTTTGGGGTTCACGCGTGGCAAAGCGGCGGCTACTTTGGTCCGAGGATCAAAAAGAAATCTGGCCGGATGATCCGAGGATCTCGATGACCTACACGATGCCAGGGGCGCCATATCATTCCGGATTGACTCGAGAGGAATCGACCCATGGCCACGGCATATCTCAAAACTGACGAAGGGGTAAAGACCCTGCAACTGACGAGGATCGTCGAACTTCCGAAAGAGACGATTTGGCTGGATCTGTTGCAGCCGTCCAGCGACGACGAAAGACTGGTCGAGACTTTCCTGGGCGTTGAAGTGCCGACCGAGCAGGAAATCGAGGAGATTGAGGACAGTAGCCGTTTCTACCACAAGAACAGAGGCATATACCTGACAGTGTCATTGTTGACCCACCTTGACGCCGGGCAACCCTCCAGTACGGATGTCAGATTCATATTGACCCCTAATAGGCTCATATCGGTTCGGTATGTGGAATCCAAACCGTTCAGGATCTTTTCGAACCGGATTCTCCGTGATCGTGAGGCAAGCGAATCGAGCGATATCATTATGGAAAGAATGCTCGAACTCGTCGTGGACGATCTGGCCGACATCCTTGAAGAGGCGGCTCTCAATGTTGACCGACTGGCTCGCAAGGTCTTTTTCTCAACAGCGCACGACCACACAGCCGAAGACGAGTCGGAGCCGATAGATCTCAAAGAAATGATTACGGAAATAGGTCGGTTCGGAGAGTTCGTATCGGAGGCCCGGTTGAGCGTCTTCAACATGAACAGGCTCCTGATATTTCTCTCTCAGACAAGCGTCAAATGGTGGCAACCTGATACAAGAGCGAGGCTCCAGACACTGCTGCGGGATATTCGGTCACTGACTGAACACGCGACATTTCTGGCGAATCGCGTCAATTTCATTCTCGACGCGACATTGGGAATGATCAATATTGAACAGAACAAGATTATCAAGATATTCTCGGTAGCTGCCGTCGTCTTTCTTCCGCCGACCCTTATTGCCAGCATATACGGCATGAACTTCCACCACATGCCTGAACTCCAGTGGGTTTTCGGATATCCCCTGTCGATCGCTCTGATGGTAATGGCCGCAGTACTGCCTTACTTTTACTTCAAGCGCAGAGGATGGCTCTGATACGAGCTCCCATGGCCAAGGCCCCACAACCGCAATCACTTCTTTGAAAGCGCCTCCACATGGGGCATAATACGGGCTGCCCCAAACATCCCCATGCCCGGAGATACGATCATGCCGATCAGAAAGCAACTTGAAGTCATGCTGGCGGACGCACCCGGTGAGCTCGCGAAGTTCACGTCAGCTCTCATGGAGGAGCACATCAATATCGAAGCCATGATGATCCAGGACGCCAACGAGTATCTCCTGGCACTCTATGAGGTGCGTGCACACACCGGCCGTCGTGTCGCTCCGCGAGATTACTACGAGGCTATCTTGAAGGAATCGGCACGATATTCGATGATTCGTCTTATCACGGATAACCCCGACAAGGCTGTGGATATTCTGGGTAAAGGCGGCTATCAGGTCAAGACCCAGGAGGTTATCGGGCTGGTGTTGGATAACAAGCCCGGAATTCTCAATACAATCTCCAAGAAGCTCGGAGATGCGGGAATCAACATCTCCTACACATACGGAGCAGGCTTCTCGGACAGCGAGAACGCCTTGTTTATATTCAAGGTGTCCGACCTCCAGAAGGCTCTGGAACTGTTCCCAGGGGGCACTGCCTGATAGGAATTCGATTTCGGTTCCGGAGACAATGAGTTGGACGCTTGCGGAACGCCACCGGACGGCCTGAGCCAACCCGGCGAGATACCGACTCGAATTCCTCTTGGTTTATACACTAGCAAACGGGTTGATCCGATACGCGTCGGCGACCGGTCGGAGAATGACGGTCCGGACCCTGGCGCCGACGACGTGTACGAAGTGCGTATCATCGATAACGACCACAACACGTACGGCGAAGTCATGGAGATCACCATGATGGCTCTGGGGATCGGGGAGGAACAAGCGTTTGCGATCGCCTGGGAGGTGGACCATCGAGGTTCATGTGTTGTGGCTGAAGGCCGGCATGACGAAGCCGAGGCCGTCGCCCGAGTGATCAGAACGATCGGGATCGAAGTCCAAGTGAACCGGATAGCGACTGCGTGAATCCCGGTTTTTCGCCACGCGTAATGTCCGATAAGATATATTATGTTAACTCGGCCACGGCTCACATTTGACACGCCGCCAGATCGAATCTAACATCCCCCACCATGAACGACGGCGCCTCCACCCAAAACCGACCGCTTCTCAGCATCGCAGTTATCGCCAAGAACGAGGCGGACCGTGTCGGTAGACTCCTCGAGACTGTCAGCTTTGCGGATGAGGTGGTTGTGGTCGACTCGGGGAGCACCGATGCAACGGTGGAACTCTGTCGAGCCGCGGGAGCGCGGGTTGAGCACCGAGAGTGGCAGGGGTACGCCGCGCAAAAGCAGCTGGCGATGGAACTCGCCACTGGACAGTGGGTACTGAATCTTGATGCAGACGAGGCATTGTCACCGGAAGCGGCAGAAGAGATTGGTTCAGCGATCCGAACCGCGGCGGCAGACGTCGCAGGCTTTTCCATGCCCCGCCTGAGCCGGTACCTCAATCGTTGGATTCGCCACGGTGGATGGTATCCGGACCGAAAAGTTCGGCTGGTGCACCGCGGGACAGCCTGCTGGGTGGGAGACGGTATCCATGAGCGCCTGCAGGTGACCGGTCGCGTAGAACCACTGCAGCATCCGATTCTCCATTATGTGTACCGGAGCGTTTCGGATCAGGTACAGACCATTGACAAATTCTCCACTGTAGCCGCAAATCATCGCATTCAACCGGCCTCGTCGTGGTATCTCGTCCTAGGCGTCTTCCATGCGGTAGGCAAGTTTCTCGAATGTGCCGTGTGGAAAGCCGGTCTGCTCGACGGGCTTCCCGGCCTCGTCATAGCGATGAACAGCTCTTTCTACGTCTTTCTCAAACACGCAAAGGCCTGGGAAAAGGGCCTGTCCGATGACGCGGACTCATGAGCCCCCCATGAAGATTGCGCTGGCCATCGAGAATTTCAGCATGTTCGGAGGGGGTGCCGAAGCGTACGCTGTTCAGCTGGCGCAAACGCTCGTCACTGACGGTTGGGAGGTCCATCTTTACGGGTACGCTTGGGACGGCGTCCCCGCTGAAGCACACTTCCACCGCATTCCTCAGCCGCCTCGATGGCTCCCTCCGTCAATAAGAATCCTCCACTTTGCCTTCAGGCACCGTGGGATGATCGAAAGCGAAAACTACGATGTGATCCTCGGTTTCGGCAACACGATCGTGATGAACGTGTACCAAAGCCACGGCGGCGTTCATTATTTAAGCACGGTTCGGAAGCTCAAAGCGGTGCGAAATCCGGTTGTTCGTAGCTTGAAGCGACTGGCAGCCTTTCTCGCACCCAAATACTATGCCCGCGCATGGATCGAGGCCGCTCCGTTCAGGACGAGGCCTCGACCGATAATCGTTGCGATCGCGGACATGGTCCGCCAAGACATGGCTGAGCATTTCGGACTTCAACCCGAAGAAATCCGCCTCGTGTACAACGGAATCGACCCCGGCAGGGCACGTTCCATGGATGACGGCGCCAGGAGCGCCATGCGACGCAGCCTCCAGTTCAGAGACGAGGTGGTATTCCTGTTCATGGCCTACGATTTCCGGAAGAAGGGCGTGAGGTACCTGGTCGAAGCTGCCGGGGCGCTCCGAGACAAGGTGGGCTCGGACGCTTTTCGGGTACTGGTGGTAGGCGGATCGCCCTCCCCTTCCCTGCGCAGCCTGGTTTCTCGCCGAGGCCTGGATCGTGTGGTGACATTTCACGGGCCGACTCGTGAACCGCATGCGGTGTATGCTGCTAGCGACGTCTTTGTGCTTCCCACATTCTACGATGCCTGTTCGCTGGTGGTGTTCGAAGCTATGGCAGCGGGTTTACCGGTGATCACGACGGTCTTCAACGGCGCGGCGGGTATTGTCACCGAGGGAGTTGATGGAAAGATTCTGAAAGACCCTGCCGATACGCTGGATATGGCTGCCGCTATGGAATTCTTCCTCCCAACTGAGCGGCGCAAAGCAGCAGCCAGCGCAGCGGAACGCACGGCCGCGCACCATACGCTTGAAGAAAACCACAGGCAGATGCTCGCGATCTTTCGAGAGGCTGCAGCCCGTCGCTGAGAAACAGGAATTCTTATCGGCTGCCAAAATCTTTGTCTTTCTCGAATTGACCTCGACTATAAGGATTGCCAGAATTTTTGTCCGATTCCCACGGCGAACGCCGTCATTCCTGCGAAGGCAGGAATCCAGTTTCTTTTCTGAGTTCCCGCCTTCTCGGGAACGACGCTTCCTCTTTCGATTACCCGTCTCCCGAGTAAACGGACATTATTTCTGGCAACCGGTATAAGCGGGTATTCCTGGTGGGGTGCCACTGCTGGCTCGTCCAGCAGTGCCCGAACTATAAACACTGCTGGGCAAGCCAGCAGTGGCACCCGCTTCATCAAAGCTGATCCCTGTTCAAGCACCACTGTGAACGGCATCGTTTCTCTTCGAGATTAATCAGCCTTTCATTTTGGCACTCGGTATGGAAGAAAATGACCTACGGCCCGGGACACCCGCCCGGACCGTAGGGTTGAATCGTGAAAAACTGGTTTCTGCTTCGGCAAGCCGAATCAGTAGTAGTAGCCCGGATACCAATACATCCCGCTACCTCTGCGGAAGCCACGATGGTGGTAGCCCGAGCCGCCATAGAAGTACCCCGGCCAATAGGAGTAGCCACATCCGCCGTAGAAATACTCTCCCTTGTGCCCTGCCTTGCCGGCTCCAGCCGGCTGATCAAACGACCGTCCCGCAGTCGCCGCCTGAGGCGGCATCACGTCAGTTTTCAATTGGCCAAAAAACACCCAGCCGTTGGTGTCCAATTGGGCCCACCGCCCGTCCTGGCTGAACACTCCGGTGAGGTTCAGCGATTCACCCGAGGCAACACAGGCGATGATGTCATGAAACGCGCCGGGGCCACTGCGGATTCGGAGACAGTTGTCCGGTCGATCCACGCCGACCACCACCGCCACGCCTGCAGTTGCGCCGTGAGCCTGACCGGTCGCCGCAGCCCCCCGCTCACCGAAACCGACCGCACCACGTTCGGTGACGCCGGCCTTGCCTTCAGCCGGCACTCGCGTTGCAGGCACCTTGCCCGCTTCGCGACCGGTTCCCCCCATCATTCCAGGCTTCATCTCGCGCTCGCCAGCCTTTGGCTGAGACTGTCCAGAAGCCGCGGGGCCTGAAAATTCACCCTCCAGCATGCGTGACTTTTCCATCTTCAGGCGCTCTTTTTCAAGCTCTTGCTTGCGCCGCTCCAGTTCCTGTTGCTGAAAAGCTCCGCTTTGCGCAGGAGCCGAAAATTCCTTCTCGGCCTGACCCGTTGCACCGGGCGCCATTTGCGCGGCCGCGGGTGTCATGGCGAACGCGAACACCATCGCGACAAAAGTCGCCAAGACCGCGGTATAAGCTACATTCTTCATCTTTCACTCCTCGTATCAATTCCTCCCATATCAATGATATACACATAGCCCGCCCTCGCGAGCGTGGCAGCCCTCGCTTGGTCAATTGGGCCTCACAACACTATTCTTGTCGGACGTTGAACACCGAGATTGCCGAAGTCAAGGGACACAAAAGTGAGATTGAACGCATAAAGTCAGAGGAGGTTCCCCGTTTGTTCGCTCTGAATAGGCAATAACGAGGTTTTAGTCGCGGAGCAAGTTTTGGGGGCGGTCGAGAAAAAGCCTCGATTGATGCGGTTCCCTTTGATCACCGCATCCTACGGGATCTCGCCCATGTACGCGAAGGTTCGGGCCGCGGATGGGATCGTAGGGGCGACCGGCGGGTCGCCCGCATGGATCTCGGTACGGGTTCACACGGGCGACCGGCAGGTCGCCCCTACACCGAACCCATGTTCCCGGAAGGCAACCAGCCCATCCGGGGCAAAGCCACGGACGGAAATCCACCATATTCTCATCGTTCGTTGTGGCTTGTTAGCCATGGGAGTTGGTATTAGGTGGTCTGCCTTCGATAATATTCCACGATAGCGCGAACAAGTCCGTCGACCGTATACTCCGCAGCTTCCACGTGGACCGTCAAGCCGTTCTCGCGAATCGTGCCCGATGTGATCGGCCCGATGGAAGCCACTACAACGCCTTCGGTGAGGCCGCCAACCTCAGCCGCGCCAAGCATCTCCACAAAATGCGTGACTGTCGAGGAGGACGTGAAAGTGATCACGTCAAGTCTGCGCTCTTTCAGCATGGCTCGGATCTCGTCGATTCGACCATCCGCTGGTGGAACGGTCCGATAGACGGGTACCACTTCCACTTGGCCTCCCTTACTCACGATCTGTTCGGGGAGTATTTCTCGAGCCTTTTCCGCACGCGGTATGAGAAATCGTCTATCCAGGACATCTTCAGGGCGGAGTTGGTCGAGTATCCCTTCGGCGCGGAATTCTCTTGCCAGTAAGTCCACTTTGAGGCCCAGTTTCCGAAGCGCTGCAGCGGTTATCGGACCGATGGACCCGATGCGCGGGCCTGCCATGTCGCGAATGTCACGTCCGAGCGCGAAGTAACGCTCAAAGAATCGCTCGACTCCATTCACCGAGGTAAAGATCACCCAGTCATAGCCCCCGACTCGTGCAATGCAGGCGTCCAACAGACCGAGGTCCGCGGGAGGCTCCAAGCTGATAGTGGGAAACAGGACAGGCCGCCCGCCTGCTGCTGCGATCTGGTCCGCCATCCTCCGAGATTGGGCCCGGCTCCTGGTAACAAGAATACGCTTGCCAAAGAGCGGCTTCCGCTGAAACCATCCAAGCGTGTCCCTCAGTGAAACCACTGAGCCCACCACGAGTATCGCTGGGGGCTTGAGGCCGTGGGCCTTGGCACTCGCGGGGATCGCCTCCAGGGTCGATATCACCGAGACTTGGTCCGGAGTCGTTCCCCATCGAATGAGAGCGGCCGGTGTGTCGGGAGCCTTGCCGTGTGTAATCAGCGACCCGGATATCTCGGCAAGGTTCTTCACACCCATGAGGAATACGAGTGTTCCCGGATTTCGCGCGAGCACGTCCCAGTCACGGGAAGATCCCTCTCTGGTCGCAGACTCGTGACCTGTAATGAACGTGACCATAGAGGCATGATCCCGATGAGTTACCGGGATTCCGGCATACGCGGGCGCGGCCACAGCCGAAGTAACTCCGGGGATCACTTCGAACGGAATCCCGGCCTGCACGAGTTCTTCAGCCTCTTCGCCGCCTCGACCGAAGACGTACGGATCGCCGCCTTTGAGACGCGCTACGTTTTTCCCTTCCCGCGCGGTCCGTACGAGAAGCTCGTTGATCTCGTCCTGTTCCAGGGTGTGGTCCGACCCCTTCTTTCCAACATAGACGATTTCCGCATCCGCCCGAGCTTCCTGAAGCAATTCGGCCGAAGCTAGGTAGTCATATACGATTACGTCCGCGGTGCGGATGATCTCGAGACCCTTTACGGTGATGAGTCCGGGATCGCCCGGGCCTGCACCGACGAGGAAGACTGTCCCAAGTTGAACTTCGTTGTTGGCGAAAGTGTTATCGATCATGCTCCGTTCCACGTACACCTGCAGACGTCATGAGAAGTTCTACTTACTACCACCTGGAGTTCCGAAAGTGGGAATCCCGTGTTGGGTGCCACTGCTGGCTTGTCCAGCAGTGCGTATTAGGGAAACACTGCTGGGCGAGCCAGCAGTGGCACCCAATCCGAGGAAATGACTCAAAATCGGCGGTGAGGCTGCTCATGGCCAATAGGAACTCACTCGTGGCGCTCCGTTACAGGCCCGGCTTCCAGTCCGGGCCAAGAACTTCCCGAGCGATACTCGCCGCACCGCGCTCGATGAGAATGTCTGCAAGCCTCGTTCCGACTGAGGGGTCGCTCACGGGACCGGAGAGCCTCTCCCTGACTGCGGGTGTTCCATCCGGATGGATTACCGCAGCGGTGACGGTCATCGAATCCCCGTCAGCAACCGCATAAGCAGCCATCGGGACGGCGCATCCTCCTCCCATGCGGTGCAGGAAAGCACGCTCCGCGTCCACACACGCTCGGCTTTCAGCGTGGTCGAGGAAAGCGACGGCTTCGTTCACGGCAGAGTCATCCATCCGCGTTTCAATACCGAGCGCGCCCTGGCCGATAGCGGGGATCATCATCTCAGATTCCACATACTGGGTGATTCGATCCGAGAAGCCCATCCGCGTGATTCCTGCAGAAGCCAAAATTACGCCGGCCAAGTTCTCGGAGTGGATCTTTCTCAGCCGCGTCTCGACGTTCCCTCGCACGGACACAACGTCGAGGCCGGGGAATTTGCTCAGGAGAAACGCTCGTCTCCGCAGACTAGAGGTGCCGACAGCAGCGCCTTTCTCCAGTCGCTCCAATCCTCTGCCGTCTCTGGAAATGAACACGTCCCGCGGGTCCTCCCGTTTGAGAACAGCCGCAAGCTGCAATCCCTGAGGCAAGTCCGTGGGCAGGTCTTTCATGGAGTGGACCGCAAGGTCAACGCGGTGGTCCAACAGAGCTTCCTCAATTTCTTTTGTAAACAGTCCCTTCTCTCCGATTCTGGCGAGAGGCGCTTCGAGGATCTTGTCGCCGGTGGTCTTGATCGTGACCAGGTCCACCTGTGTATCGGGGCGGTTCCTTTCTATGAGCGATGCCACGTGCCGGGCCTGCCAAAGCGCCAATGCACTGCCTCGCGTTCCAATGATCAGTTTCATACCAACTTCCATGGCGAAAAGTCGCCACAACGAACCATGAAAACGCCGCGAAGAATACCGGCAAGATGCCGGCGCTACCGGCGTTTTCATAGGATTCGCTTTCAGGCGATGAGGATCGGGTGCGGCATCACTTTCGCTGCGAGCGGAAATACCTGCATCATATTGATCATCTCATCGCCACTCGTTGTCAGCTGCTCTACGGCTCTTCGCTTTCGTCTTGATTCTCGGCGGCCCCGTTCAGTCTGAAGATCCTCTGGACCGTGTCGAGGTAGACATTTTGTTTCCCGTGAGATCCGGTCTTCTTCAGGAATACGATCGGATCATGCGCAATCTTGTTGATAATCTGCCGGGTGACCGATTCCAGGGCCTCTCGCTGGGAATGATCGAGATCCGCGAATTTCCCGTTGAGCCGTGCCAGTTCAGTCGCTCGGATGTGTTCGAGCTTTTCCTTCAGCGCCACGATAGTGGGGGCCGCGTCCAGAGTCTTCGTCCAGTGCATGAATTTTTCGGTTTCTTCCGACACAATCCGTTCACCGGACAGTGCCTCCTTCCGGCGCTCACCGACGTTTTCCGCGACCACAGCCTGTAGGTCGTCGATATTGTAGAGATATACGCTGTCGATTTCGTTGACGCCGGGATCAACGTCACGGGGGATCGCTATGTCGATGAGGAAGATCGGACGGTACCGCCGTGCGCGCATGACGTTCTTCAGCATGGCCGTCCCGATAATGGGATCGCAACTGCCGGTGGATGTGATCACTACATCGGTCCGGATGAGTTGCTGTTCGAGCCGTTCCATACCGACAGGCAAGCCGTGGAGTTCTTCTGCGAGAATGCACGCGTTCTCGTACGTCCGATTGGCCACAACAATGGGGCGATCCACCTGGTTGTTCAGGTGCCGGGCGGCCAGTTCAGCCATTTCGCCGGCGCCTACCAAGAGAATGCTCTGGTCCCGAAGCTCACCGAGAATCTTTCGTGCAAGTTCCACCGCGACGTACGCTACCGAGACGGCCGCGCTCCCGACGCCTGTTTCGGTGCGCACCCTCTTGGCCGCGAAAAAAGCACGGTGCATGAGCCTGTTCAAGATCGGACCCGTTGTACGGGCCTTCGTGGCTCGGCGGTAGCCTTCCTTGACCTGGCCGAGTATCTGCGGCTCGCCGAGCACCATTGAATCCAGACTTGCGGCCACGCGAAAGACATGCTGTACGGCATCAGCCCCGTGCCGTACGTAGAGGTAGCTTCGGAACGTGCTCGGATCCTGCCCGTGAATCTCGCCGATGGAACGGATTAACCGTTCCTCGCTCTTGCCTGCATCCGCCGCCGTGAGCAAAACTTCGGCCCTGTTGCACGTAGAGAAAACGATCGCCTCCTCAACCCCTTCCACGTCGCCGATCATGCGAGTGACTGCACCATCGTCGTCGCCGGGGAAGGTGATCCGCTCCCGAACCTCCACCGGAGCCGTACTGTGATTGAGGCCGATGACCATGATTTCCATGTCTAGAATCCCGACGGCAACATGAACCGGTTCGCTCCCTGGAACGCGTGGTGACCGCCCAAGAGAGCGTTCACGCCTACAAATGAGAACATCACGAGGCCGAACCCGATGATCGCCAAGACCGCGGCCCGCTTGCCGCGCCAACCGAGAACCATACGCTGATGAACCATCCCCGCATAGGCGAACCAGGTAACGAGGCTCCATGTCTCTTTGGGGTCCCAGGTCCAATACGTGCCCCATGCGCTCGAAGCCCAAAACGCGCCCGTAATAATTCCAAGCGTGAGCAGAAAGAATCCGAACGGCAAACCGTGCCGGTTGATCGTATCCAATGTGGCCAGCGACGGCAGCAGCCGATGGAGCCGGCCCAGTCTCTTGGTCTTTATGAGCCGCTCCTGAAAGAGGTACATGAGCCCACCGACCGCCATGAAGGCAAATACGCCATTGCCCGCGAGCGCAAACATCACATGAACCGGTAGCCACGAACTGCGCAAGATCGGAATAAGCGGTTCCTTCACCTGATACGCCAAGGTCCACCCGAATATCATCAGTACCGACGCCAGTGGCGCAACAATCGAGCCGAAGATAGGACTTGGGTCATGGTACCGGACCAGAAGGAAGATCCCGACAAGAACCCATGCGAATGCCGACAGCGCGTCAAAGGCAGTTGCGAGTGGGAAGAATCCTGAAAAGATGGCTCGATGAAGAATCGACAGCGTATGAGCGACAAAGCCTCCCACCGCGAACCAGAAGCCAAGCGACGCGCGGCTCTCCGACGAAACGAGCAGGAACACCAGATAGGCGGCAGAGGCTCCCAGATACAACGCCAATGCAATTTTGAAAAAGACGAGATCCACGTGACCGTTATCGCCTATTCGGTTCGTTCCTGGAATACTTCCTCCAGGAGGCTTCCCACATCGATCTCCGATGACACGACCGCAGCAAGGATGTCTCTGACTTTCTCTCGGTCGTGAATCCTCAGTGCCGGCAACAAGTCCGAATCCACCAGATCAAAGAATACGCGCTTGTTGTCATCAGAACTGCACCGGGCCGCGAGGACCTCTCGTCTCACCGCTGCCAGCAGCCTCGTCATCACGGCGTATTCGGGACCGAACTCCGATTCAAGCCGCTCTCTGATCCGACGCGCAAGCGCCGGCGACGCGCCGCCTGTGCTCACAGCTATGGTCAAGTCTCCGCGAGTCACCACAGCGGGAACGGTGAAGGTGCAAAATTCCGGGTCGTCTGCGATATTGCACGGAATGCCCCGTTGGACGGAGCCACGGTAGATTTGTTCGTTCACTTCGCGCGAGTCTGTGGTGCCGAAGACTAACACCGGATCTTGAATGCGATCGAGGGTGGCTTCGTCAAAACGGCGGCCCACCCACTGTATGGTACCTCTTGCGGCAAGGAATTGAAGCTCCGGCTCAATCTCCGGCGAAATCACCGTCACGGAGGCGCCGCGTTCGAGCAGGCTCCGGACCTTGCGCACAGCCACTCGCCCGCCGCCGACAACCACGACACGGCGTCCTTGCACATTCATCATCATGGGATAGAGCTTCACTCCATGGCTCCTGATCCGGTATCTCACCGCAAGTGACTCATATTACCGGAGGAACAGTTTCGGGTCAATCGCGGTCATACTTGATAGGATTTGTCGAGTAGCGCCTTGACGAAGGGAAGACGCGTCGCATTATAGTGGTGAGGCGCAAAATGCCTGAAGGGCTCGATTCCAATTCGAGGGAAGTAACGATGAGGAGCGTGAGGGCGCAATTGTTGGTGATGTCGGTAATGCTCTCGCCCGAGATTCAGTGCGATAGAATCCTCAACTTCCTCGCATCGCCGTACCACAACCAAGCGGTTGTGGCTAACGAAAGGAAGGTTGTACGATGAAGACAATGATAGTACTTTTGACGCTCGTGACTTTTGCCGTAACGGCCGGAGTGGCCTCGGCGGACAGATCGTACGCGACTGATACCGATCAGGCTTGGAAGAAGGAAATGGCCAATCAGGCCAAGGCGGAGCGAGAGTTTGATGCCATCGCCGCCGAGGCCGGCAAGGGCATGCCACGGGTGGCCTTGCCCGACGTGACATTCTATGGCACGGGTGCGGGCTGGGGTACGGCAGCGGCTGCAGGCCGTGGGACCGGAGCGCGCTCGACCGGCGCACCTTCGGGCGTGAGAGTGTGGAGTTATTGCCCTGGCTATTACTCCTATTAGTATAGCGGTCCATGGACACCTTGCACCCAATTCACCTGGCAAGGTGAGGTGTCGACCGCAGCGATATGCATTGTAGGGGTGGGTCTAAGACTCGCCCCTACTAAGGCCGTCGCTGACGACCACGTAAAGGCATTTCTGAACGGCTCCACCTTCTGAATTGACCTATCAGCCTGCGCGTGACTCGCCCGGCCGACAACTTCGGACTAGATCCTGAACAAGCCGGTGTCCAGCAAGGTGCCGAACATGTCTTCGGCCTTTGCGAAGCCTTTGAATTCCTTGCTGTATTCTTCTTCCGTCTTGAAGCCCACTTCGACGAATTTATTGATATTGATAAAGAACGCGTACTGAATCGTCGGCGACTTCTCTCCGGCGGAGTCGCGGTTCTTGTCGACGTGGAGGTTGACGATGTCGATCTGAGGCAGGTCCGGGACGTCAGTGCCCTTCCCCTTCATGCTGAGACGCTCCGCGAGGTTCTTGGTGGCCACCCAGTCTTTTGACAATATCATGGCCACGTCCAGATCGTATTCCAGATCGCCGCCCCCCACACAATTGTGCATCGTGGGCCGAGCGAAGAAGGTCGTCGAGAACTCGTCGTACGTTGGGGGCTTCTCGTCGAGCTTGCACCCTTCCTTGTCCAGTGCGGATATGGCGAAGACAGGGCAGTTCAACTCCAGGCTCAGGTCGGCCAACTGCGCTGAGACTTCGTTCACCTGTCCTCGGATATCCTCGTACTGCCTCTCGAGAGGAATCTTCTGGAGGTAGTCAAAGAAGAGAGCAATGTTCTCTGTGCGGAACTCGTGCATAATGTTGTACGCTTGGGCCTTGATCCTTTGGAGAGTGTCCTTGCGGCCCGATTCGATGATGTAAAGGTATGAGCTGTACGACTTGGAGCGTTCGATTACCTTCCGTACGAGCGCGTGCCGCTGGGCTTCCTCCGGACTGACTTCAGTGAGGAGTTTCACCGGATTGATGTAACATTCCCGACCCAACAACCTGGCCGCCAGTGTCCTCCGGGTCTGTTCCCACGTGAAGAAGAGCACAGGGAAAGAGTTGCGCTCTGCCAAACGCGACGCGAGATCCAGAGCGAAGGTGGTCTTGCCGCGGCGGGGCGGTCCCGCAAGTCCGTAGTAAAACCCTTTTCTGATGCCCGAAAGCACGTGCTCCAGCCGCTCGAACGGCTGCACGGAGAATCCGAGGAGCCGTTTCTCGCCGCCTCGCTTCTCGCTAGTCAACGTGCGGATTTCTTCGATGGTCTCCTTGACGGGATGAATCCGCTTACTCGCTTTCTGTTTCTGAAGTTCGATAAGGCTCTGGATGATCCGCGCGCTGAACCCGAAGAAGTCCTCGTCCTTGTACTGTCCCTTGCCGAGCGCGTAACTGGCCATCACCTGGGAGAGCTTCAGCATCCGGTCGCGAAGACTGCGTTCCCGGAGAATCTCCACGTACGCCATCACTTGGTCGGCTTCCGGGATTTCCTGCTGCCTTGCGACCCCGAGCGCCTGACCCAATTCCGGATTGAAACGGCCGTTTCCGTGCAAGAAGCTTTCGATGGTGATCCAGTCTATGATCTGGTCCGAGATCTGACTCATCTCCAGAACAGTCCTGAAGAGCACGCGGAGATTCGGGTCTCTGAACATCTCCGCACCTAGGCCATCCCCGACAACGCGGGTCAAGAGGTAGCGGTCGCTCACCAGGGCGGCGAGCACTTTTCCTTCTATTTCTGCGGACATCATTCCCCCGCGATGGCGGTCTCGATTAGTCGTGCGCTCACAGACAGAGCCATGTTCGTGATAACTTGCTGATAACAGGGTAACATTCGGTCAGGCTCTCTGTCAAGGAATCTCATGGCGCGTCCATTGTGAAGCGCCATTGGCAGACTCGCTCCGGTGGGTGGGGATCGAGTGGCGCATGTATGCATTCCACCCGAATCGCAGGATCGATCGCCCGCGCGAAGCTCGTGAACTCACGGCGATGCATCTCCTTGCAGTTGTATTCGCCGAGGCTTCTTGCGAGTCGTGCTTTCTGAACAGGGCATTCCGGAACGGAAAGGATCATCTCGTCACCGGAGCGCTCGATATCGTATCCCACGATGATCGCCCACGGAAAATACCGTTGCGCAGCGATGAGCCCATCCAATCCTTTGACGCGGACATCGAATCGTTTAACGATTGATTCTGCGGCGAGTCCGGCGGCCTTGTCCCAGACTCGTTCGTTGAAGTGATCGGCCCGGTCCGCGCCGAGTTCTTCCTCAATCGCCACGTACCAGAATGCATCGACCACGCGGTAGTGCCACATGAGAAAATCCAGGTATTTCCTCAGTTCCTCTTTATCCATCGCGTCGAAATCCATGGCGCCTCTCATGAACGAGCGTGACACGGTCCTCCGACCGTTGTCGCTCTCCGCGAGTTCTGTTATAGATGTGGCCGTTTCACAGCCGACCTCGAAAGGATGAAGTACGATGTGGAGAGTAGTTCTGTTAGTTTTAGTGCTGGTTGCCGCGCCTCTCGCGGCCGCTGCACAGCAGGCCTTCCGGGCGCCGGATGTGAAGTCTATGAAACACCTCACGACCAAGCGCTCCGACCACGCCCGAGATATCCCCGGCGACGAGACCACGATGGACTATTATATAGGACAAAACGGGGAGATCATCACCCTTTACTTGTACCGGGGACGCACTGTCGCGTTCAGCGCGCACTCCAACACCGGCGACCAGCAGGGTTACCGGCTTTACATGGACGTGAAAGGCGACGGCTTGTTCCAGCAAGTCAACGTGGGACCGGACTGGCAACTTCCTCCGTGGGCGAGACAATAGGGTCCGGAGAGGTTTGGAGCGGGCGACCGGGAGCGCACTATGCACGAGATGGGGATAGTACAAAGCATCATGGAGATCATCGAGCAACAAGCCGCACTCCATCATGCTGAGAAAGTCGTCAAAGTAAGTCTGGAATTCGGCACTCTCACAGCGGTGATGCCCGACTCGATCCGCTTCGCGTTCGAGGTCCTCTCCCGAGACACCGTCGCTGCAGACGCGGAACTGGACATTACTATTATCCCCATCGCGATTTGGTGCGGTGAGTGCGGGCGGCGGCACGTGCTCGATACGTATCGTCCAACGTGCCCGGTTTGTGACTCGGCCGCGGTACAAATAGTTCAAGGTCGCGATGAAATGCGGATCGTTTCGCTGGAAGTCGATGACGGGGAGAGATAACCGGATACGATACCTCGTCCACAAAGGAGGCCGGTCATGAGACTCGCAGGCAAGAAGGCGGCAATCCTCATCGAAGACGCGTACAACGAGTTCGAGGTCTGGATACCCTATTATCGGCTGAAAGAGGAAGGCGTCCGGGTGACGGTGGTGGGCTCGGGGACTGCTACCACGTACCACGGCAAGTACGACATTCCCATTGCCGCGGACGTCAAGGCGTCGCAGGTGAAGGCGGGCAATTTCGACGCGCTCGTCATCCCCGGAGGATACGCGCCTGACAAGATGCGTATCCATCCCGAGATGGTGAACCTCGTGCGTGACATGTTCGCTGCCGGCAAGGTGGTGGCCTCGATCTGTCACGGCGGATGGATGCTTGCGAGCGCGGGAGTGCTCAAGGGAAGGAAGGCCACCTCGTACATTGCGATCAAGGACGACATGGTCAATGCAGGAGCCTTGTGGGAGGATTCCGAAGTGGTGCGAGACGGCAATCTCATCACTTCACGGAAGCCTGACGACTTGCCGGCATTCTGCAGAACGCTTATCGACGCGATGGAAGAAGCGGTGAAGTAAGCGCGCTAAGTGCTCCGTTTCACAACTACGGTAACGCACCCTCGGCTGAAGATAATGAGAAAAGGGGTCAAATCACTGATTGGTGGGACAGGCATCTTGCCTGTCCAAAACAGAATGACAGGCAAGATGCCTGTCCCACCAATACTGTCCGGAATACGTGACCGTATTTACGCCATAGAGCGCTAAGTGAGCGAGATCGTCGGCGCTACGCCGATAGGGGAGCCATGAGCGACACGTCCATCAACCTGCCAACTGTGTTCCCCGACGGGGTGCGAACGGCAATCATTTCGTACGACCCCGATACCGGCTTCATCACTTCAGTCGAGAAGACGACAGAGAAACCGACCGGTCAGCTGCTCCTGTTTTCGGGTTTTGTGGATATCCACGTGCACGCACGCGAATATCCTCGCCCCTCGGAGCGTGACACTGACGCGCTGGCAAAATGGGAAGCCGCGTGCCGGAAAGAGACTTTTTCTTCCGCGGGCATGGCAGCGCTCAACGGAGGCGTTACGCTTTTCTGCGCCATGCCGAACGATCCGGTCCCACCGTGCGACGAGGACTCATACAGCAGAAAGCGCGAACTTGCAGCTTCGTCGGCCTGCCCTGCGATCGTCTTTGCCGCGGTGACTCCCCAATCCGAGCCATGGGCAGACCTGCCATACAAGATCTATCTTGACCCTGCCCCGTCTGCGGTGTCATTCCGCACGTGGTCTCAGCTTGAGGAGACCCTACATCGGTTCAGCGGCTGCAGGCTCTTCTTTCACGCGGAAGACCCGGAACTGCTCGCGGCGACTGCGCGCTCCGGTCCGCGCTGGTGGTCCAGACCGCCCGAGGCGGAAATCACCGCCGTGGCGCGAATTCTTGACCTGACCGCAAAGTATGGCCTGAGTTCTCATATCTGCCATGTGTCCACGCAGCGATCCGCAGAACTGATCGCGGATTACAATCGGTCACCAGGTAAGAAAGTGAGTTGTGAAGTCACGCCGCACCATCTCTTCTTCTCCGTGCAGGACGGCACGGTCAAGGCCGACGGACGCGGTGATGTCCGAGAACCGTGGTTGTTCGACTGCAATCCGCCGCTGCGATCCGAGGACGATCGCCGGTACCTCGTCGAGGCACTCAGGGATGGTTTAGTCGACGTCCTGGCATCCGATCACGCTCCGCACACGATGGAGGACAAGAAGAACGGCGCGCCGGGAATGCCGCATCTGGACACATTGGGAGCATTCGTCGGGTGGCTGGTGAATGAGCGAGCGTTCTCGCCGGTCCGAATCGCAGAAGTTTTGTCAGTCAGGCCGGCTGCGCTCTTTCGACACGAGCTTGACGCGGATCACGCTCCGCTGCAAACGGGAGCGACCGCCTCGTTCACAGTGCTCGACTTCAGCCGCGCCACCGAGGTCCACGACGGAGAGATCACCGGACGCGGGCCTCTCCGAACAAAGTGCGGATGGTCGCCTTTTGCGGGCATCCCCTTGTCCGCGTCTGTAGGAGCGGCCGTGGTTAGAGGAACAGAGTACCGTTTCTGACCTGGATCTAATGGCTTGGGATTGCACAACTTTCTTTCACGCGGGAGGCCGGTATGAACTTCGAAAAGAGAGACATTATCTCGATGAACGACTTCACCCGCGAGGAAATCGACGTCATCCTCTCGAAGGTAGACGAAGTGCAGGCGCATCCCGACAGGAAGATCCTCTGCAAGAACAAGGTCTGCGCAATGATGTTCTTCGAGCCCTCCACGCGGACCCGTACATCGTTTGAAGTGGCGATGCGCAACCTCGGTGGCCAGTCCGGCGGATTCTACGACCCCAAGATCACCTCCGCGATGAAGGAAGAGTCGCTCTGGGACACGGTCAAGATGCACGACGGGTACGGATTCGATGTGATCGTAATCCGGCATCCACTCAAAGGCGCTGCGCGGTTGGCAGCGGAAGCGGCCGACATACCGGTGGTGAACGCAGGTGACGGGCCGAACCAGCACCCGACGCAGACGCTGCTGGATCTCTATTCCATCAAAAAGACTCAGGCGAAAATTGACGGCATCACCATCGCTATGGTGGGAGACCTCGCCAATGGCCGGACCGTGCATTCGCTGACCGAGGCGCTACTCAAGTACCAAGATTGCCGAATCATTTTCATCTCTCCCCGCGACCTCGCGATGCCGAGCTACATCATCGACAAATGTCGGAAAGCTGCGCCGGTATGCGGAATCACGGTTCAGGAGAGTGCCCGGATCGAAGATTTCATCGCGGAAGTTGATGTGCTCTACATGACACGAATCCAGATCGAGCGATTCAGCGAGCGTAAGGCGTTGGTGGAGAAGTTCAGGAGCATTTACCGTCTGGAGGCGGGCATGCTCAAGGGCGCCAAGCCGAATATGAAGGTGATGCACCCACTGCCCCGGGTGACCGAGATCGCGCCTGACGTGGATCAGACACCCTACGCCTATTATTTCCAACAGGCCCGCAACGGGCTCCTTGTCAGGGAGGCGCTCCTGAGCCTCATTCTGGGAGCAGTGCGATGAAGCAGAGACCCATCACCATCGCGAAAATTCAACGGGGCACCGTGATCGATCACATTCCCGCCGGGTATGCCTTCCTGATCTCCCAAATGCTCGGACTCAACGCTCTGGCGCGGGAGACCGGCGACATTGTGGCGGTCGGTGTTAATTTCGAGTCAGCCTCCATCAAGCGGAAAGATATCATCAAAGTGGAGAACTTCAGCCTCACCAGAGACATGGTCAACGTCGTGGCGTTGATCGCTCCCCAAGCTACCGTGTCGCGCATCGCGGACGGCGCCGTGATCGAGAAGCATAAGGTCGAGGTGCCGACTCACGTCGGCGATATCGTGATTTGCCCCGACTCCTTCTGCATTACCAATCACGAGGAAGTTCCCGGCAAGTTCTACGTTGTCGGCCACGATCCGCTTACGCTCATGTGCCATTACTGCGAGACGGAATTCTTCGGCCCGCTCATCAAGTACAAAGAAAAGACCTCACTGTAACGGTAGATCTCACCGGCGTCTCCTCTTCAAAGCGAACATCGGTCTTGCCCGGATCGAGCAAGGCCGATGAATCGACAATCTCACGCTAATTTATACTAGTTCGCGTTCAAACAAGTAACATTCGCAGTATCCAAAATCCCCCCTGTCCCCCCTTTATTAAAGGGGGGTTAGGGGGGATTTTCTCGCACGGAATTCGGTGTCGGCGAGTGGTGCCGATGTTACCTCTATGACGGCGCATTGGTATTACTTTTGGGGAAGCAGAATGGCCGGCATCCAGCGAGGCGCGGGGCAGCCACCACAAAAAATAGTGGGGGCCGGCGTCTCTGCCGGCCCTCCTCGTGGTACTTGTTTGAAAGTGAACTGGTATCACGCTTAATCGACCGTCGAGGGATCTCGCAAATCGAGTCCCTCTCCGATCGGTCGTGAGTTCTACCTGTTAGTACATTCCGCCGGGAGGCATCCCGCCGCCGGGCATGGGGTGCGCTTCCTTCTCTTTGGGCGCTTCGGCTACCATGACCTCAGTGGTGAGCATGAGACCTGCCACGGAAGCGGCGTTCTGGAGCGCCAGCCTCGTGACCTTCGCGGGGTCGATGACACCGCTGACCATCAGGTCTTCATATGCTTCCGACGCGGCGTTGAAGCCGAAAGCACCGCTGCCGTTCTTGACCTTATCGACGATGATAGAGCCGTCATGACCCGCGTTCAACGCGATCTGGCGGATCGGTTCTTCGAGGGCGCGCAGGACAATTTTCGCACCGGTAGCCTGATCGCCTTCGAGCTTCAAGTTCTTCACTGCATCGAGGCACCGCAGGTACGCCACGCCGCCGCCCGGCACCACGCCTTCTTCGACGGCCGCGCGGGTCGCATTGAGCGCGTCTTCGACGCGGGCCTTCTTCTCCTTCATCTCGGTTTCGGTTGCCGCACCAACGTTGATGACCGCCACGCCACCGACCAACTTCGCCAGCCGCTCTTGCAGCTTCTCACGATCATAGTCGGACGTGGTGTCATCGATTTGAGTACGGATCTGGCGAACGCGGCCCTCGATCTTCTCTTTGGCGCCGGCGCCGTCAACGATGGTGGTGTTGTCCTTGTCGACGGTGATGCGCTTGCAGCGGCCCAGGTCGTTCAGCGTGACGTTCTCGAGTTTGAGACCGAGGTCTTCGGAGATCACCTGGCCACCGGTGAGGATCGCGATATCTTCGAGCATGGCCTTCCGGCGATCGCCGAAGCCGGGAGCCTTCACCGCGACTGCGGTCAGGGTACCGCGCAGCTTGTTCACGACGAGGGTGGCAAGGGCTTCGCCCTCGACATCTTCCGCCACGATGACAAGCGGCCGGCCCATTTTCGCGACCTGCTCGAGCAGCGGCAGCATGTCGCGCATGTTGGAGATCTTCTTCTCGTTAATGAGGATATACGGATCGGAGAGAACCGCTTCCATGCGCTCGGGGTCAGTCACGAAGTACGGGGAGAGATAGCCACGGTCGAACTGCATGCCCTCGACCACATCGAGGGTAGTTTCCATGGCCTTGGCCTCTTCAACCGTGATGACGCCTTCTTTGCCGACCTTTTCCATGGCCTCGGCGATGATATTGCCGATGGTGGAGTCGTTGTTGGCGGAGATGGTGCCAACCTGAGCGATTTCGTTCTTGTCTTTGGTGGGGGTCGAAAGAGCCTTCAACTTATCCACGACTGCCTGGACAGCGGAGTCGATGCCCCTCTTCAGATCCATGGGTGAGGCACCGGCCGCGACCATCTTAATGCCTTCGCGGTAAACCGCCTGAGCAAGCACGGTCGCCGTTGTGGTGCCGTCGCCGGCGACATCGGAGGTCTTGGACGCAACTTCTTTGAGCATTTGAGCGCCGAGGTTTTCAAACTTGTCTTCCAATTCGATTTCTTTGGCTACGGTCACGCCGTCTTTGGTGACGGTGGGCGAGCCCCAGGATTTTTCGAGAATGGCGTTGCGTCCTTTAGGACCGAGGGTGGATTTCACCGCGTCCGCCATGAGGTTGATGCCCTTAAGGATCTTGTCCCGGGCCGGCTGTTCGAACATAATGATCTTAGCCGCCATTTATGATTCCTCCTTGCAAATTGGCTTTTGGGGTAATCGGGTGCGAATTGCCTGGTGTGAATGAGTATTCATCCTACGATTCGATGATACCCAGCACGTCATCCTCGCGCATAATGAGGTACTCGATTCCTTCGACTTTCACCTCAGAACCGGAGTACTTTCCGAAGAGGATGAGATCGCCAACCTTGACTTCGAGGGGCACTACCTTACCGTCTTCGGTGTGTTTGCCGGTCCCTACGGCGACAATCTTGCCCTGCTGGGGCTTCTCTTTTGCCGTGTCGGGAAGGATAATTCCTCCGGCGGTCTTTTCCTCCGATTCGACGCGCTCCACCAGGATGCGATCATGCAGAGGACGGAATTTCATGTTGGAACCTCCTGATCATGTGGATATAGGTTCGGCGGGGCCGAATTGCTAGCACTCTCTATAGCTGAGTGCCAACAATCACCTCCAATGTCAACCCCCGCACTCGAAAAAATTTCCAACGCCAGGGTGTACTGGTTACCAGCTTCGTTCAATTCATTCTGACTCTGTTTGCTTCTCGTCGTGAATGTCGTATATTCCTGACGCATGAGCAAGCTCCTGACCACGGAAGAGGCGGCCAAGTATCTCGGGGTATCTTCCTCCCGTGTGCGCCAGCTAATTTCGGAAGAGCGGCTCCAATCTGTGAAATACGGAAGAGACCATCTGATCAGGCAGTCAGAGGTGGAGCGATTCGCCAAGTCCGGCAAGAAAAGGCGCGGTAGACCGAGAAAGCCGATATAAAATTGTTGCTCACGCGTTAGGAATATGGCAAGATCTGAGATGTGATCACGGCGATTGACAAGGAGTAAGGAAAGCTAATGCCTGATTGGCCATCCGATGAACGGCCCGTTGTTGTCATGCGCGGAGATGCGAGAGACGTTGTGCGCCGCTTACCGAACGAGTCCGTCCAATGCGTTGTCACATCCCCCCCTTACTGGGGCGTCAGGGACTATGGCATTGGAGGCCAAATCGGTGCAGAGGCGGATTTGCAGGAATATGTCGAAACTCTCGTGGCCATCTTTCGGGACGTTCGAAGTGTTCTTAAGCCTAACGGGACTTTTTGGCTGAACGTGGGGAATACATACACCTCTGGCGGGCGAAAATGGCGACAGGAAGATGAAAAAAACAGGGGGCGCGCAATGTCGTATCGGCCACCCACGCCTCCCGGTCTGAAGAAAAAGGATTTGATTGGCGTTGCCTGGCTCTTGGCTCTTGCATGTCAGCGGGACGGCTGGTACCTCCGAAACGACATCATTTGGTACAAGCCGAATTGCCAACCGGAGAGCGTGAAGGATCGGTTGACCGTGGCGCACGAATACCTATTCCTTTTCAGCAAATCTGAGCGCTACTTTTTCAATCAGGAGGCCATCAAAGAGCACACCGCAGATCGGAACGGCCTCAAGAACAGGAGAACCGTCTGGTCCATTAATACGGAGCCTTGTCCGGAAGCACACTTTGCAGTCTTCCCCAAGGCGCTCGTGCGGCCTTGTGTTCTCGCGAGCACGCTGCCGGGCGATGTCGTGCTCGATCCTTTCTACGGTACGGGTACGGTAGGTCTTGTGGCTAAGGAACTCGGCAGGCGTTGCGTCGGTATCGAGCTGAAGGACGACTTCATCGAGATCGCTAACAGGCGTACGGCGGTCGTTCAGACGTCTCTCATTCAGGCGGTATAACAAATTCCCAAGTTGCGTGAATCCGGCAGTACCGTTTGTCCAAGTTCTTTATCTGAAGCTTGCGCTCAGTCCCTGCATCGAAGTAAAGCTCAAAGATTATAGTACCATCCGCGTTTCGCACGTGACAGTAGCCGGGTTTTGGGAATTGCTTGCTGTCCGACATCATTGACAATTTCCCTCTTCTTGCCAATTCCAAGACTTTCTTAGGAATCTCCACCAACTCGTACCTCCACTCGGGTCCCTTGGCGAGCGCCCGCAAGGTAAGGATTCTGTCGTAGTTCTTCAAGTGCTTGAGGAACTGGCTTCTTAATCCGTTCAGATCTGCTGGGTCGTCACCCCAAGACCCCTTTCCAAGTTCCATGAACTTGCTTATCCACAGTAAGTCCTCTCGAATTCCTTTGTTAGCTTGAGTCTTCAAAGACAATCTGACTCCGTCAGCCGTGGCGTCGTGCCCCGGATTCCCTTTGGGAGCAAGAGAAGCGGTGTGTCCACTCATGGTCAGGACCTTCACGAAAACGTATTCAAATTTGTCCTTGCTGAACGGCTCCGCCGAGAAGCTGTGATGGACGCGCATGGCCTCGCCGAAATTATCCAGAACCGAAGTATCAAAGAGATCTGAATCATTCACGACAAACCGGTGGCGCGCCCTAAACACGCCAACGACCCGTTCCAGCCATTGAAGTTGACCGGCCGTCAATTCCGGGATCGCTTGCACGAGCGATTGCGCTAACCGTAGTCTTGTCTGAGCCACGATGTACTACCTCTTGGAACGACTACTAATGACGCTCTCTTCAGATAGGAGTCACTTCGCTGGTGGAGTCCAGCAGTCGGTCTGTGGTCGTGCAGTGTCAAGCCACGCGGCGGCCTGAAGTGAGAAAGGCTCCAGCCAGCAAAGGCTTGTCGCACGGTTTTCGTATAGCATCTTCTATCTTGCCGATCAATCAAGATGGCCCGCAGGCTGTCTCCCAAGGGCGAAGAGTCTGTGCGGTAGATTCAGGATCATCCGCTTGTCCGGTTCGTCGTCAGTCCGTGGTCTCGAAAGAGTGATTGGACAACTTTTTCTCCCATATTCAGAAGAATTTCGCTAGGGTGTTGTGTAGCCTCATCTTCGGCTTGACGGAGCATACTTATGGAGATGTCGGTTTCCTGTCCTCGTTGTGGCGCCCACGTGCACACGTACCGCAACCCTTTCCCCACAGCTGACATCATCATCCGCGTGGATCATGGGATCGTGCTCATCAAACGCAAGAACCCGCCTCATGGGTGGGCCATTCCGGGTGGTTTCATCGATTATGGCGAAAGTGCGGAACACGCAGCGATCCGTGAAGCAAAGGAAGAGACTTCCCTCGACTTGTCCGATCTGAAGCAGTTCCACGTGTACTCCGATCCAGGGAGAGATCCGCGATTTCACACGCTCACCGTGGTCTTCACCGCACGCGGTGAGGGTATCCCGAAAGCGGCCGACGACGCGGCAGAGATCGGGGTGTTCCGCGAGACAGACCTCCCAGCACCTATCGCGTTCGACCATGCGGAGATTTTGCGAGACTATTTCGCGTGGGCAAAGACGAACCTCTAAGGTGGACCGGTCCCGTTGCATCCCGGGGCTGCACAGGTTATTCTTTTCATACGACGAAACGCGAGGATGCTTCATGATTGGTATTTCCAAGCTATACTGCGGCGCGGTAGAAGCCTCGGATCCACTCAGATACGGCCGCAAATCCGGTGACCTCCCTTCGCATCTCCTTCAGTTTTCTAGCGACAAGAAGCCGGTAGTCGTGTGGAATGTCACGCGACGATGCAACCTGAAGTGCGTGCATTGCTACTCCGGTTCCGAGGACCGGGATTACGGTAACGAACTGACTTTCGAGGAAGGCAAGGCCCTCATCGACGACCTCGCAGCGTTCGGCGCTCCGGTGGTTCTGTTCTCGGGTGGAGAACCCCTCATTCGGCGCGACATTCTCGATCTGATACGCTACGCGGTGGAGCGCGGCCGCCGCGCTGTGCTGTCCACCAACGGAACGTTGATTACGGGATCGCTTGCCCGTAAGCTGCATGAGCTGGGGCTCTCGTATGTGGGTATCAGCCTGGATGGTCTCGAGCGAGTCCACGACGAATTCCGCGGTGTCTCAGGAACGTTCGCTCGGGTGATGACAGCGATACGGAATTGTCAGGCTGAGGGGCTCAAGGTCGGCCTTCGATTCACCATCAACCGCCGGAACTACAGGGAGATACCAGGGATTTTCGATCTCGTGGAGTCAGCGCGCATCCCGCGGATCTGCTTCTACCATCTCGTCTATTCAGGCCGCGGCACGAACCTGATGAACGAAGACCTTGACCACGCCCAGACCAGGGCGGTTGTGGACTTGATCCTTGACCGCACCCGGCAGCTCCATGACAAGGGGATGCCGGTCGAAGTACTCACGGTAGATAACCATGCGGACGGACCTTACACCTACCTGCGCTTGATGCGGGAAGACCAGCGGCGGGCAGCGGAAGTGCTGGAACTGCTCCGAATGAACGAAGGCAACAACTCGGGCCGGGGCATCGGTTGTGTTTCCTGGGACGGAGCGGTCCATGCGGACCAATTCTGGAGGCACCATAGCTTCGGGAATGTCCGACAGCGACCGTTCAGCGCCGTATGGACCGATCCGACGGACGAATTCCTCATGAAACTCAAGGACAAGAAGAAGCACGTCACAGGTCGATGCGCCGAGTGCCGGTGGCTGTCGATCTGCGGCGGGAACTTCCGTGTGAGGGCCGAGGCAGTCCACGGCGACGTGTGGGCGCCGGACCCGGCATGCTATTTGACTGACGACGAGATACGCCAGGACTGACATCGGGCGACCGTAAGCGCGCTGCTACCTTCTTTCACTGATTCACGCGGGATGCGAACATGTTTTTCGGCGGGCACGTAAGGTCGTTTGAAGATATCGACATTCTCCGGGACCTTGGTTTTCAATTCGGGGAGGTCATTCTCGGCAATTCCGATGCCTGTGCATGCTGGCGGGATTCCCGCGTAAAAAACCCCTTCGACGACGGGTTCTTCCTCGTCGCCCACGGACCGCAGGAGGGGCCGCCAAACGACCCTGACCACATGTGGCGGGAGTACGTCCCGCAGCTCAAGGAAACCATCGAGACGTGCGCCGCGATGGGCATCGAATTCCTGACCATTCACCTTTGGATGGATCGTCGGTTCGTCAAGGCGGACGTGCTGCCCGAGAAGAAGGCTGCGCTGAGGCAAGTGGTCGCGTGCGGAACGGACGCGGGCGTCGTAGTGGGCCTCGAAAACCTCTCCGAACCGGCAGCAGACCTCGCGGAAGCTCTCGGTGCGGTGCCGGGCCTTATGCTGACGCTCGATGTGGGGCACGCGCAACTTCTCACCAAGACCAACAGGTCAACCGGAATCATCAGCGAACTTGTCCGCTTCATCCGTCACGTGCACGTACACGACAATCGAGGGGGGAACAAACCCGGTGACGATCTGCATCTTCCTGTGGGCGACGGCATTGTGGATTTTTCCTCGATCCTGACAGCAGTCGTCAGGAGCGGATACGACGGCACGATGACCATCGAACTCAAACCGGAACAACTCGAGCACTCTCGAAAACGGCTGGAAGCCATTCTGGCCGCGCTGGAGTGTTGATCTCGACGCAATCAGGCAGGCGCGCGGGGCGCATTAGCTTAACCCTGTCATTGCGAGGAGTGAAACGACGAAGCAATCCCCTCTCTTGGCGCGTCGGAGATTGCTTCGCTTCACTCGCAATGACACCTTCGGCTCTCATCGCCACTCTGCATGACCTGAAGAGTTCCCTCTCACCCACCTTTTCGCCTGCGCCAGGTGATCTTGTGTGCTAGATTACGCGTCATGGCGTCAGGGGTTCCATCCGAAAGAACTAGCGGATTTGTGAAGCGCGTCGCTTCCGAGCCGCAGGAATCCAAGACCGGGGGATATCTCTTCCGCGGTCTGGAACTTGCCGCGAGCGACAGCGGCTCACGAATCTTTCTCGTCATTCCCGAAGGGCTGTGCCAAATCGGACGGAAAGACCTGTACGTATTCCCGCTCCTCTGCTGGGAAGGAGCTGAAGTCTCCGCGTTCGACATCGAAGTAAATAATCGACTTGACGATGGGACCGTCATCTATTGCGCCGGCCCGGAGACTGCCCTCGTGCTTGAACCGAGGCGGCCGGTGAGCGTCACGGACGCCGTCGAGGCGGTAGGCTGTATCCGAGCGGTGGACGCACGATATCGCGTCGCACATCAAGAGCCGTTTTACTTAGCCAAAGGCAGGTTGATCCACACCCTGTTCGATCATTTATTGAGTCATCGTGAACAAGCCTCTGCGATAGCATTTGACCGGGCTTTCGCCACCGCGCTACCGGCCTTGCGGGAATTGCTCCTGGGTTCGGCCATGCGAGTAGATGAGAAGGCGCTTAAACAGGAAGCTCACGAGCATTTCATGAATCTCGCCGAATGGGCGCGTTCTGAGATCGATTCCTCTCCTGTGGATCTCGAAGTGGACCGCATCGCCACGCGCTGGGGACTCAAAGGGAGAGCTGACGCGCTCGTCCTCGACCGCGATCTCGGCCGGCTTGTAGAACTCAAGACCGGCGCTGTTCCGGTTCAGAGTCACCACCTCCAGCTCTTCGCATATTCGTTGTTGTTTCGAGATGCTGACGGCCGCGGTCCCGATGGTTGTCTCATATACTCCGGCGCCGGGAAAACCCAAAGACTTCGTCCCATGCCATGGCACGGGCTCCTGGAAGGCCGCAACCGGGTGGTTGCGCTCCGCCGAGCGTATACCCTTCCCTTTCCCAATTCACAGGATGATGAAGCGTCCATCCCGTGTCCCCGCAAGAAACGTTGCCTGTTTCGATCCCAATGCGAACTTGTGTCCAACGGCTGTTCCGACAACGGCGCTCCGCTCGTCCAGGGAAGTGCTCGGGAGTTGTACGATCGCTGGTTCCGCCTGCTTTCCCTCGATCTGTGGGAGACTGAGAGCGAATTCGCCCGAGTGCTCGATCCTGCCACTTTGACGGCACGGCTCGACGAAGGTCGCACCCTATCGATCGCTGCGGTACGCGCGCCGGATGGAGAATCGTTCACACCGTCGCCAGAGGAGATCGACTCGGCAGAAAACGGTAGCACCGCGGTCACTACCGACGTTGACCTCTTCACCAATGACTACGTCGCCGAAGCGAGCGTTGGAGATCGAGTAATCCTCCATCGTGGCGACCCGTGCGGTGAAGACGCATGTTGGGGAAATGTGACGCAGGTGGATCGCGGCCGCATTCGCTTGCGGTTGCATGCATCAGCGCTCGTGTCGGGATCATTTTCCGGGACGGAAGAGTCCTCCCAGCAGGGCGAGGCTCACTGGTTTCTCGATAGGCTCCATTTCACCCGTCCGCGAGAAGTGGCACGTCAGGCGCTCCTGAGCTTTTTCCTGAATGCTGACTCTGCGGTGGTGCGGGCTGTACTTCCGGTCGCCCCGGACGACGCTCTCTCAGAACCATCGGGGACAAGCGCTGATGTCGCGGTTTCACACAGCGACACCGATGATGCAGGAAACGAAGGGGCCGATCATGCTAACATAGATTCGAGTCCCGACGACGAATTGCTCTTCTCCGAGGGGCTCCGGTGCGAGTTGAACGATGAGCAGGAAGCGGCGATCAGAGAAGCGCTGACTGCCGAAACGTATCACCTCATACACGGGCCGCCGGGAACCGGCAAGACGCGTGTGCTGGCACGTTTGATCCGCTTGTGTCTGGATCGCGGTGAGCGACTCCTCGTGGCCTGCCCGACGAATGTGGCTTTGGACAGGCTGCTTGTCGCTCTCGTGGAACTTGGAGTTCGGGATTTTATCCGAGTCGGCAGCAAGTCTGTCGCGTCGGATGGATTTCTCAATGCACTGGAGCGACTGGGAGGCGAGCCGCGTCTGCTTGGTGACTTGGCACGAGTCGCCAAGAGCTTCGCGGCATTTCGGAACAATGTGCGGCGAACATCTCTTGTGGCCGCGACTGCCTACCAATGCTCGTCGCATCCGCTATTCATTCGAGAACGATTCGACCGAGTCGTGATCGACGAAGCGGGTCAACTGGACGAGCCGTCGTGTCTCGGCGTGATCGGACTTGGGAAGCGGTTCGTTCTCTGCGGTGATCATCTTCAATTGCCTCCAGTGGTGCAGAGTCGCTCCACCGACGGCGATCCCGGTCTGGAACGTTCGCTGTTCGAGCGGCTCCTCAGCAACGCAGACCGGTCGCGAGTCACCCGCTTGCGAGTCCAATACCGGATGAACCGTGAGATCCAGGACATTCCGTCCCGCTTATTCTATGACGGGACGCTCACTGCGTCATCCGAAGCTGCCGCGCGGCGGCTGCGAATCGGGTCTGTAACTGCCGACGACCCCGAGATTGCCAGGATTACCGACCCGGCCAAACCTGCGGTATTCGTGCACGTGGACGGCGCGGACACAGGCAAGGCCCGCGCCGGAGAGGCCGCGGTCGTAGCAAAGGTCGTGGCGAACCTCTTGCGGGCCGGCGTTCCCGAGCATGAAATCGGAATCATCACGCCATATCGGGTGCAACAGGCGCTGATCCGTCAGCATTTGTCCGACGCTCATGCGACCGCGTCCGTAGACACGGTAGACCGATTTCAGGGCGGCGAGCGCGAGGTGATCATCCTGTCGCTTGCGCGAGCGGACGGTGTTACTTCCTTTCTCGCGGACAAGAAGCGACTCAACGTGTCCTTGAGTCGGGCGCGGTCCAAGCTGATTGTTATCGGTCACGGCACTGTGCTCGAGGAACATCCGCTGTTTGGGTCGCTGCTTGCAGGGCTTGAGCGCATTTCGGTGACCTCCTGAATGTGAGGACGGCATGGCGTCAAAAAAGGACGAAATTTACCTGATCGACGGCAGCTCTTACATCTATCGCGCGTATCACACGACCCAGGGCCTGTCGAATTCGAAGGGATTCCCCACGGGGGCGATCTTCGGATTCACGAACATGCTGGTGAAGACGCTCAAGGACAAACAGCCAAGCCGGATTGCAGTGGTCTTTGACGCGCGGGGCCCCACTTTTCGGCACGAGCAATTCGAGGCTTACAAGGCGACTCGACCGCCGATGCCCGAGGATCTGAGCGTCCAGATCCCGGTGATTCACGACCTCGTGGCCGCATACCGGCTGCCGATGCTGTCGCTACCAGGTTACGAGGCGGACGACATCATCGCTACGTTGACGGAGGAGGCGCGGGCCAAAGGTCTGCCGGTGGTGATTGTGTCGGGCGATAAGGACCTGATGCAGCTCGTCGGCGATGATATCCGGATGTGGGACCCGCAACGGGACAAGATTTACGATGCCGCAGCAGTCAAGGAGAAGTTCGGTGTGGGACCTGACAGGCTTCTGGACCTGCTTGCCATGATGGGTGACACCTCCGACAACATCCCCGGCGTTCCGGGCGTCGGCCCGAAGACCGCTGCCAAACTGATCGAACAGTTTGGCTCACTCGATGGCGTATTTGAGCACATTGACGAGATCTCGCCAAAGGGGACCAAGGACAAGATCGCGGCTAACCGGGACAAGGCTCTCCTGAGCCGCGACCTGGTCCGACTGAACGACCACGTGCGCCTGGACAAGACCGTCGATGACTTAAAGGTGCCTGAACCCGACACCACGAAGCTTCGGGAACTCTTCAAGGAGTTGGAATTCAAGAGATATCTCGATGAACTCCCCACCGAGAAGACGCTCGACTATTCGGGCTACGAGACCGTCACCACGGCTGAAGGCCTGAGAGCATGGATGGATCGAATAGGCGAAGCCAAACGATTTGCGGTCGACACGGAGACCACCTCCGAGCAGCCAGTGCGGGCGGAACTAGTCGGGATCTCGCTATGTTGTGAAGATGGCAAGGCAGCGTACATTCCCGTGGGCCACACGTATGGAGACCAGCTTGAAAAGAAGGAGGTCCTCGACGCGATCCGGCCGGTGCTCGAAGACCCGAAGTTCGAGAAGATCGGCCAGAACATCAAGTACGACCTGATCGTCTTTCGGAACGAAGGAATCGATATCCACGGCATCGCGTGCGACACCATGCTTGCATCGTACTTGCTGGACCCTTCTCGCAGAGGGCATTCGCTAGACGCTCTATCTCAAATATTCCTCGACCACGCGATGATCCCAATCAAGGACCTGATCGGGAGCGGCAAGAGTCAGCGGCTCTTCTCCGACGTGGACATCCCCGAAGCAGCTGAGTATTCGGCTGAGGATGCGGATGTCACTTTCCGGATCGCCGAGATTCTCTGTCCACGGATCGAAGAGGAAGGGCTTGGCCAACTGTTCCGCGACTTGGAACTCCCGTTGGTGCCCATCCTTGCTGACATGGAATTGGCGGGCGTCAAGGTTGATACCGGCTATCTGCAGAAGCTCTCGAAGGAGTTCGGGGGCATGATTGCTGCCACCGAGGCGGAAATCTACGACATTTCGGGCGAGGAATTCAACATCAACTCACCGAAGCAACTCGGAGGTATTCTCTTCGAGAAACTCGGGCTCAAGCCGGTGAAGAAGACCAAGTCGGGGCCTTCCACCTCGCTGGATGTCCTGGAACAGCTTGCGTTGGAGCACGATCTTCCGCGGAAGATCCTGGAGTATCGTTCGATTTTCAAGCTAAAGTCCACCTACGTCGATGCGCTGACGGACCTGGTGAACCCGAAAACCGGGCGAATTCACACTTCGTACAATCAAGCCGTCGCAGCAACCGGGCGGTTGTCCTCTTCGGATCCGAACCTTCAGAATATACCGGTCCGCAGCGCCGAAGGCCGCAAGATTCGGCGCGCGTTTATTCCCGAAGACGGCTACCTGTTCGTGTCCGCGGATTACTCGCAGATCGAGCTGCGGCTGATCGCGCACCTTTCCGGCGACTCACGTCTCCAGCAGGCGTTCGCGTCCGGCGAGGACGTTCACTCAATCACCGCTGCGAGCGTCTTCGGCGTGACGCCTGCTCACGTCACACCGGAAATGCGGCAAAAAGCCAAGACTATCAACTTCGGGATCATTTACGGTATGGGGCCGTTCAATCTCTCGCAGCAGCTCGGTGTCGGATTGAAGATGGCGCGGAAGTACCTTGACGACTACTTCAACACGTACGCGGGCGTGAAGCGCTACATGGACGAGGTCCCGGAAGTCGCGGCCCGCGACGGGTACGTAACCACCATCCTCGGACGCAAGCGCTACCTTCCGGACTTGAACAGTCCGAACAAGATCCAACAGCAAGCTGCACGGCGTATGGCGATCAACACTCCCATGCAGGGGAGCGCTGCGGATATCATGAAGCTCGCCATGATCCACGTGGACAGATCGCTCAAAAAGGAAAAGCTCCCTGCTCGAATGATTCTTCAGGTGCACGACGAGCTTATCCTGGAAGTTCGAGAGGACGCGGCCGTTGACGCCGCGGCGCTCCTGAAGAGAGGAATGGAAGGGGTATATCCCCTTTCAGTGCCGTTGGTTGTGGATACAGCCACGGGGAAAAATTGGGACGAGGCACACTAGATGGACGATCGGCTGGAAGCGTGGATTCTCACTATCGGCAACGAAATCATCAACGGCGTTATCACTGACACCAACCGTGAGACCATCTCTCGCGAGCTGCGGTCTGTTGGGATCGGCATTCGAGGTATGTCTTCGGTGGGCGACGACCCGTCAGCCATTGCGGACGCTCTCAAGAGTGCGATGGAACGCGCGCAGATCACGATCGCATCGGGTGGGCTCGGCCCGACTGAGGACGACAAGACCTCCGCGGCTGTGGCGGCCTTCCTCGGTGTTGAACTGAAGCTCGACTCAGAGCAATTGGCCCGGATCGAGCAGCGGTTCGCCAAATGGGGGCGGCCCATGGCGCCAAGCAACGCCAAGCAGGCGCTCTTTCCCGAGGGCGCCATTCCGATCCCCAACGATTACGGGACCGCTCCTGGATTCATGATCGAGAACGAGGGCAGTATAGCGCTCTTCTTTCCCGGAGTGCCGCGAGAACTCGTGAGGATGCTAAGAGAGAGGGCGATTCCGTTGATCGGCGACCGTTTCGCGCGACCGCAAGAGGTGTTCCGAACGCGGACGTTGCAAGCCTACGGCATCACTGAAGCGCGGCTCGGAGAGATCCTGTCCGATATTGCGCAGGACACGGAGGATTTCCACCTCGCGTTTCTTCCGCGATTCCCGATCATCCGGCTGCGAATGGACGCCAGCGCCCCCACCGCGGACGAGGCCGACTCGAAGCTCGAGGCACGACAGAGAACTATCGAGGAGCGTATCTCCGAGAGCATTATCTCCACGGACGGCCGTTCCATGGAGCAGATCGTGCTTGGGCTCATGGAGGCGAAAGGGCTCACTCTCGGTCTGGCGGAATCCATCACCGGCGGACTTATTGGCGAGATGATCACTCGCGTGCCGGGAAGCTCACGCACCTTTCTGGGGTCGATCGTCAGCTATTCCAATGAGATGAAGGAGAGCCTTCTCGGTGTGACAGCCGAGACGCTAGCGAATTTCGGCGCGGTGTCTCACCAGTGCGCACGCGAAATGGCGGTGGGCGCGAAGACTGCGGCAGGCGCGGACATCGGCCTGTCGGTCACGGGAATTGCAGGACCTGACGGCGGCACTCCCGACAAACCGGTGGGTACATTCATTATTGGGCTTGCCATCCCGGATGGAGTGATCTCCCGCGGGTTCTTCCTTCCGGGAGAGCGCGTATGGGTCAAGACCCTCGCAGCCATGCAATCGCTTGACCTGCTTCGCCGATACCTGCTTGGATTAAGGATTCATGGGATGGAGGGATGAGAGGGGCGTGCGCAATAGCGCGGCTTTTCATTCCCTGATGAGACAGCCAAGATGCCTGGATTGTGGCCTCTTGGCTTTGGTGGGACAAACTTTCCAGCCTGCCATCCCGGGCGTAATTGCGATTCAGATGTAGGGGCGACCGGCGGGTCGCCCGTGTTGCCACATCGTACAAGAACCAGGAAGGGCGACCAGCCGGTCGCCCCTACAAAATTCCAGAAATACAGTTTGTTGCAGAAATCAGGCTGTTCAGGATACGGAGTTTGACGCAATCAGTACGTCAGCACGACCTCGAAGAACGCGCCTTGCCATACGGCGTTCAGGGTTGCCTCGGCGGGCTGGGCCGGTCCCCCGACGGCGGGCGCCACTCTCTTATTGCCCTTCAGCAACAGGCGGTCCCAGCGGTAGCCCGCATTGACTCCGAGGGAAAATGTTGTGTGGCCGAGTAGGCTTGTATCCCAAATGTTGGGTCGCAGGCCGGCCGAGATTTCGAATTCGGTGATCTGCGCGTCTTGCTTTCGCTTGAAGAACGGTATGATCGTGATTGGAAAGCGGAAACGCCCCTGTATAGTGAACGGGACCTCGCGTATACGGAACGGGATTACCCTGCCGTGCGCGCCCAGCGTTAAAGGCTCATCGCCATCGAAATACTCTGCAGCCGTGAGACCTCCGCCCAGCGCGGCATAATATCTGGTGGTGAACCGAATCGGCTGGTTGTGGTAATCGAAGTTGATCCCGGCCTTGAACACGGGGTAGCGGATGATATCCAAGTCGATGCCGAGCCTCTGGCCACTGACATCAAGCGTCGATATGAGGATATTCGCGCCGGTCACCGGATCCGGGCCGGCCTGGCCATAGAAGACCCAGGGATCCTCTTGATGGAACCGGAGCCCGAGCCGGTCGATGTAGAGGGTCGCCCAGAACTCTTTGAATGCTTCCGGATCTTGGGTAAGCGAATACTGGTCACTGTTGAAAAGGTTGGCGAGGCTTCCGCCTTCGAGGTTCACCGAGCCCAGTCTTGCGAGAAACACCCGGAAGCCCACATCCGCTCGGAAATCCGACCAGTCGAACCAAGAGACCGGGGATACTCGAACGGGGGAGCTTTGAGCGGCACTGGGAGCGGGAAACAGGCAGAATCCCAAAACCGCGAGGAGACATAACACCAGGACGGTCCGGGACACGTGAGTTTGCAGCTTCAATCCATACCTCTCAGCGCTGGGCCGACGAGAAAGCACAGGGATAACACTTCATGATCACACATGATGTTATATCAGTTCCCATGCGGGTGTCAAGGATTTAGTCTCCCTCGCCGGCTTGTGAGCCGTGATTCCTGTGACTTGGCCGACGATGTCGCGGCATGAACTGAGTTGAACTCTTTCGGGAAATTCGGTAGTATAGTGTGCGCGCGTAACCCATATTCAGTTCTTTCTTTTCATTCGATGACACACAGGAGGTCGTGGTGTCCGGCGGACGTGTTCCCAGGGTCCTTGTGGCAAAGCCTGGTCTCGACGGTCACGATCGAGGCGCAAAAGTCATCGCTCACGCTCTCAAGGACGCAGGTTTCGAAGTCATTTACACAGGTCTCCATCAGACGGTGGAGGCAATCGTAGAAACCGCGATTCAAGAAGACGTGGATGTCATCGGGCTCTCTATCATGTCCGGAGCACATCTCCCAATTGCGGAGCGGCTTATCGGTCTCCTCCGTGAAAAGGAGGTCGACGACATGATGGTGGTCGTAGGGGGCGTCATTCCAGGCCGAGACATTCCCAAGCTGAAGGAAATGGGAGTGGCCGAGGTGTTCCCCGGCGGCACCGACATCGACCTGCCCGCTCAGTTCATCCGGCAACGATTGAGCCTTCAAAGCGCCTGACATCCTTCAAAGGGGGACGGCATGCAGCCTTCCGTTCAGCCTTACAAACCGGTCAATCACATCCGGGTCGTTACCGCCGCGTCTCTTTTCGACGGACATGACGCGGCCATCAACATCATGCGTCGTATCCTGCAAGCCACCGGCGCCGAGGTGATCCATCTCGGGCATAACCGCGCGGTTTCCGAGATCGCCATTGCAGCGATTCAGGAGGACGCCCAAGCAGTTGGAGCGAGCTGCTACCAGGGCGGCCACATGGAATTCTTCAAGTACCTGGTGGACCTCCTGAAGCAGTACGGGGCGCCTCACATCAAGGTATTCGGCGGCGGCGGCGGAGTCATCGTCCCCGAGGAGATCCGGGAGCTCGAAGCCTACGGCGTCACCAAAATCTACAGCCCCGAAGACGGCCAGAAGCTTGGACTCCAGGGGATCATCAACCACTTCCTGCAGACGTCGGACTACCCCACGTCCGACGGCATGCTGAACGGCAATCTGGCGGACCTCAATATCCGGAACTGGCAGGTCATCGCCAACACGATCACCGCGGTGGAAGTGGCCAAAGCAACCGGTAACGGCAACCTCCCCGCCATGGTGTCAAAGCTCAAGGGCAAGGCCAACGGCCGTGTTGTGCCGGTCGTCGGGATCACCGGGCCCGGCGGCGCGGGGAAGTCGTCGCTCACCGACGAGCTGGTGATTCGCTTCCTCAACGACCAGCCCGACAAGAGCATCGGGATCATTTCCGTGGACCCGACCAGGCGAAAGACCGGCGGCGCCCTCCTGGGCGATCGCATCCGGATGAATTCCATCTACGACGAGCGAGTCTACTATCGGTCGCTGGCAACGCGCAGCTTCGGCATGGAAATCCCTGCTCACCTGGAGGAATCGGTCCAGGTGCTCAAGGCTGCCGGGTTCGATCTCATCATTGTCGAGACCGCTGGCATAGGCCAGGGCGATGCGGCCGTCGCCCCGCTCGCTGACGTATCCATGTACGTCATGACGAGCGAATTCGGAGCGCAGAGCCAACTCGAAAAGATCGACATGCTCGACTTCGCGGATATCGTTGCGGTGAACAAGTATGACCGGCGTGGTTCCGAGGATGCGCTGCACGACGTTCGCAAGCAGATCCAGCGCAACCTGCTGGCATTCACGACTCCACTGGAAGACTTCCCAATCTACGGGACGATCGCCTCTCGGTTCAACGACGATGGAGTTACGTCGCTCTACGTGGGCCTCATAGAGATGATCAACTCCAAGACCGGCGTCAACTGGACCACTCGGCTCACCGCGCGCTCGGAGAAGACCCCGTCATCACGCACCATCATCATTCCGGGAGAGCGAACGCGCTACCTGTCGGAGATCTCGGATACCGTCCGTCGATACCACGCGTGGGGTAAGAAGCAAGAACACCTCGTTCGGAGGATCTGGCAGCTGGATGGGGCTGCTAAGGCGTTGCGTGAAAGCGGTGTTTCCGGAGACGGCGAGGCTCTGGCACAGATCAAGCACTTGCAGGAAGAGATCGAACACCAACTCGACCCCCAGGCGCTGCGTCTCGTGGGTGAGTGGGAAGATCTCAAGAGCGAGTACGGCGGCGACGCGTTAACGTTTTCGGTGCGCGGTCGCGATATCGTCACGAAGCTCAAGAAAGAAACGTTAAGCGGGTCGTTGCTTCCGCGGGTGATCCTGCCCAAATTCGTTGATCCCGGTGAGATCCTTCGGTGGAGGCTCAGAGAGAACCTTCCCGGCATGTTTCCTTACACCGCTGGGGTCTTCCCGTTCCGGCGGCAGGACGAAGACCCAACCCGTATGTTTGCTGGCGAAGGCGATCCGTACCGCACGAACAAACGGTTCAAGTACCTTTCGCGGGATAGCGCGGCAAAGCGTCTTTCTACCGCGTTCGACTCCGTTACGCTGTATGGATGGGACCCTCAGGAGCGGCCCGACATCTACGGCAAGGTGGGCACTTCCGGGGTGTCTGTGTGCACGCTCGAAGACGCGCAGATTCTCTACTCCGGATTTGACCTCTGTTCGCCCAACACATCGGTCTCGATGACCATCAACGGGCCCGCACCCATGATGTTGGCCATGTTTCTGAACACGGCCATAGAACAGCAGCTGGAAAAGTATCGGACCGACCACGACGTAGAACCCACCCGCAAGCAAGCCGCGAAGATCAAAGAACTGGTGCTGACAAACGTTCGCGGCACGGTACAGGCCGACATCCTCAAGGAAGATCAAGGCCAAAATACCTGTATCTTCTCGACAGATTTCTCGCTGAAGATGATGGGCGACGTGCAGGAGTACTTCATACAGAACAATGTGCGGAACTTCTACTCGGTCTCCATCTCTGGTTACCACATTGCGGAGGCCGGTGCGAATCCCATCACGCAGCTTGCCTTTACTTTGGCCAACGGCTTCACATACGTGGAGTACTACCTCTCCCGCGGTATGCACATTGACGATTTTGCGCCCAACCTCTCGTTTTTCTTTTCGAACGGCCTCGAACCGGAATACAGCGTCATCGGACGTGTAGCCAGGCGAATTTGGGCTATCGCCATGCGGGAGAAGTACGGCGCAAACGAGCGATCTCAGAAACTCAAGTATCACATCCAGACCAGCGGCCGTTCGCTCCACGCGCAAGACATCCAGTTCAACGACATACGCACCACGCTCCAGGCGCTCATCGCCATCTACGACAACTGTAACTCGTTGCATACCAATTCCTATGACGAAGCTATCACCACTCCGTCGGAGGAATCAGTGCGACGCGCGTTGGCGATCCAGCTGATCATCAACAAGGAGTGGGGACTGTCCAAGATCGAGAATATCAACCAGGGAAGCTTCATCATGGAGGAGCTAACCGACTTGGTCGAAGAGGCGGTCCTGACGGAGTTCGACCGGCTCTCACAGCGCGGCGGAGTGCTCGGCGCCATGGAGACCGGGTACCAGCGTACGAAGATCCAGGACGAGTCGCTCCATTACGAGATGCTCAAGTCAACTGGCGAATACCCGATCATCGGCGTGAATACGTTCCTCAATCCTCGCGCTTCCTACGAGGAGCAGTGCGCGATTGAACTCGCACGAGCTACCGAAGATGAGAAGCAGTCGCAGCTCCGACGACTCCAGGAATTCAAGGATCGCAACAGGGACAAGGCGCCCGTTGCGCTGGAACGCCTCCGCCAGGTTGCATTGAACGACGGCAACATATTCGCGGAGCTTATGGAAACTGCGAAATGCTGTTCGCTTGGGCAGATCACGGACACGCTCTTCCGCGTGGGTGGCCAGTACCGGAGGAATATGTAGAGCGGTACCTCGAGTCCTTCCAATTAGATGGCATTTGTAAGAAATGGCAGTGCGATAGCTGTAGGGGCGGGCCTCAGACCCGTCCCTACCGATTTCATTGTGGTGATACGTCGGAACGCGCAGCGATCATGTCGAAGTGAGCGTCTTCACGAAACCGAGCTCTTGTGACGCTTCTCGTAAGTAGTCACGGATTGACTTGGGGGTGTCCCGCGCCCCGCGGGACTGGCTGGTCCAGTGGTGCCTTCCAAAGAGCGCTACTAGCAAGCTAGCAGTGGCAGCCAGCAATCCACCTCAAGCAATAAGCGAATGGAATCTGCGACCGTATTTTTGAAAACCGGCAATGGGGAGCGCCCTATACCAGTGCGCTTTCATACAAGTGAAAATGGCGGGCACGGAGGCCCGCCGCCACCAAACATGGTGGGGGCCGGCGTCCCTGCCGGCCCTTTCTAAGTCACTTGTTTGAAATCCCGCCGGTATTATTCGTCTTCGCCGCGGATTATGATGGGTTGGACTCGAGACGTGTGCCCTGTATCTCTGTGCACAAGCCGCAGCTTGTACTCTCCTGGGGGTAGCCGCAATCGGCCGGTGTAGCCGCCGTGAGAGTCAGTAACTGTCTCCATCGCATCGCGCCAGGGGCTGGCAGCCACCTGAACGGTAACAGGTGTGTTCGGCAAATCCGGGAAGCCACCGCTGAAGATCACCACGTTGTCCTGAACCAGGGCCGTGAGACTCGTGCTGCTGGCATTCCGATCCGCGGGGAGGTCGTGTTTCCGTGTAACTCTTCGATATAGCCCTGGCCGCAAATCCGTCGCCACACGCATGGAAGGCGCCCGAGACGGAGCGGAAAACGGGTTCTTTCCGTCGAGTAGATCGACCCAATCGAAAGCCAGTTTCACAGTGCCCATTGCTCGGAAGGTATCCCGGCCGCCCTGCTCTTTCCCCTGCTCCAGCGCCGCGGCGAACATCCCGTCCCGCGTGCCAAGTGAAAACACGACCTTGTACCCGCCGATCTCGGTGGTCTCTCCTCGGTATGCGTGTGCCTCAGCGCTGAGGTGAGCATCTACAAGGTCTACCAGCGCAGGAAAGACGAAACTCAGCCGAGCGTCCCAGCCGCGAGGGAGACTCTCGCGGATCAGTAGTTCCGTCGCGTGGGAGAACGTCTTGCGCTCGTTCACAGGAAGATACGCGTTTGCAGAAACCGTCAGATCCGCGAAACGTCCCGGCAGAAGTGATATCTCCGCGCCCACGCCGGCTTCCCTGAGGAAGCCGAAGTCGGAGCCCCGCTGTCGAGACCAATCGTGAAAAGTATAGACTCCAACCAGGGCGCGCTGGCCAACGAGCGAGCGCATGCCCGCTCCCAATGAGAAGCCCTCCGTACGACCGTTTACGGTGGCGCGGGGCATGAAAAAGAGGCTTTCCTTTTCCCATGCCTTAACGGGGAGGAAGTAGTCCACTGTCGCGGTGGGCAAGCCGGCCCAGCGATCGTATCCCACGTCGAATGAAAGGCCTCGGCGGAAAGGAGCAGGAAGCGCCAAGTCCAGTCCGTAGCGTGCGAGCGGTTGGATGTACGTCTCCGGCCACTCGATCTCGATGGACTTGGCAGGATTGGGAGGAGGTCGAAACGGATCGAGAGGAATTGTCGGGCTTTCGAGTGTAGGTATCGGCCGCGGGAAAGGCCCGGCGGCGGCCGGTAGTGTAACTATGACAATAAAAGATATAATATTCAGGGAGAAGACCAAAATTTCTTTAATGTAACTTTTAGTTTTCATCGTAACTCCCTGATTACGAGAATGAATAAACCCTATATCTATCTTCAAAAGATGTCAAGCAGTTTGCGCTTCTATGGCGCTCGATCGGCTTGCCTCGCTCGGTTGACTCTCTGTCGGGCACAGGGTATAAAAAGTGTGGATGCGCGCTATCGTCCGCCACATACCAATGCGCTTTCAAAGAGGTGATATTGGCGGGCGGCCGGTTTGGCTCCGAAGCGAAGTCAGGCCCGCCGTCCGAAGCGGCGGAGGCACACGGCCGCCTCACAGGTTCGATCGCGCATTGGTATCGCGCCGGAAAGGAATATGAATGTCAGCACAGGCCCCTGAGTGGGTCCGCCGCGTTGTTTCGGAACATATCCTCTCCATCCCTCCGTATGTGCCGGGCAAACCCCGGGCGGAACTCGAACGAGAACTCGGAATCACCGATTCAGTCAAGATGGCGTCGAACGAAAATCCGCTCGGGCCGTCGCCGCTAGCGATCGCGGCCATAGAAGGGTACATTCGGGGCATACACGTATATCCCGAGTCATCCGCTCCGGCGCTGAGGGCTGCGCTCGCCAAACGCCTCGGTGTGGCTGAAGAAGCGGTGATACTCGGCAACGGCTCTGACGAAATCATGCTTCTTGCCGCGCACGTGTTCATGAGGCCTGGCGACGAAGCCATCATCGGCGAGCACACATTTTCGATGTATCGCATCGTGGTGGAAGCGTTCGGTGGACGCGTGAAATCCGTTCCTTTGAAGAACCATCGTTTCGATGTCGAAGCGATGGTCGCTGCGGTTACTCTCCGCACCCGCCTGATCTTCATTGCCAATCCGAACAGTCCTACGGGAACGGTAGTGTCCCGATCCGATTTCGAGTTCCTGCTTGAGTCGCTCCCTCGTGAGGGAATTGCTGTGCTGATGGACGAGGCTTACGGCGAATACGTGAGAGATGGCGACGTTCCACGCGCTCTCACTTACGTCGGTGCGGGAGTGCCACTGATTGTGTTGCGGACGTTCTCGAAAATTTACGGGCTTGCCGGTCTTAGAATCGGATACGGCGTGTCAGAACCCTGGCTGGTCGAATTGCTTAACCGCGTCCGGCCGCCTTTCAATGTGAATTCCGTTGCGCAGGTCGCTGCGGCCGGTGCACTCGACGACGAAGACCACATCCGACAGTCCCGCCTCACCAACGAAGTGGGCATTCAATACCTGGAGACCGAACTCAAACGGCTCGGCTTCGAAGTGATACCGTCCCAGGCGAACTTCATCGCCTTCTGCTTGGATCGGAACGCGAAGCCGGTGTACGAAGCGCTCCTGCGTAAAGGAGTGATCGTGAGACATCTCGCCTCTTTTGGCATGGATCGGTGCATTCGAGTCACCATCGGGAAAGAGGCTGAAAACCGTAGGTTTATTGCCGCTCTGGAACAAATACTTTAAGGAAGGAACCGAATCCTCTTTGCGCGATGAGACATGCCAGCCCGATCGAAGGGTGATCGTGGCCATAGACGGTCCCGCGGGCGCGGGAAAATCCACCATGGCGCGCCTGCTTGCGCGGCGGCTGGGATTCTTTCTCCTGGATACGGGTGCGCTCTATCGAGCGGTAGCGCTCAGTCTGATGCGGCTCGGAATCACGCCTAACAGCGCCGCGTTGCCTGAGAACGCATTGGCATCCCTGGGCTTACGAGTCGAGCCTGCGCTTGCTTCGATGCGAGTATTCCTCGGAAACGAAGACGTCAGCGACGCGATCCGCGATGAATCGGTGGGCTCAGCTGCTTCCAAGTTCTCTACGAGACCTGAAGTCCGACGCGCTCTACTGGCCTTACAGCGGGCGGCCGCAGAGCGCGGAAGCGTGGTTGCGGAAGGCCGGGACATGGGAACAGTAGTGTTCCCTGACGCTGAGGTGAAGTTCTTCCTCACTGCCGATCTCTCCGAGCGGGCGAAACGGCGACATCAGGAACTATGCGAGCGAGAGCGTGACGCGTCCCTCTCTGAGGTTCGTGACGACATGATCGCGAGAGATCGTCGCGACGCCTCGCGTCACGAAGCCCCTTTGGTTTGTGCCGCGGACGCGCAAGTTGTGGACACGACGGGCCTGACCCCTGAGCAAGTATTGGAGGTCATGATGGCTCACATGTCAAAAAAAGTCCCGCTGATCAAAGCGGAACATTAATCGTTCACGTAACTTTTTCTTGTCTTGAGCGTCAAAAATAGTTATATAAAGCTGATTGACCTTGTCGGCTTGAGCACATAGCTGGGAAGAGAAGAACCTGGGGGTAGCGACTGGATGGAAACCCAAACCAACAACAATCCTCCTATCGAAGAACACGAGCAGGAGATTTCTAACGAGGAAGATTTCGCCGAACTGGTGGAGAGTAGCCTCCACAGCATCCAAGAGGGAGAAGTGGTCACCGGCATGGTCGTCCAGGTGACGACCGACCACGTCATGGTGGATGTCGGCTCGAAGGCCGAAGGCCATGTTCCCATTGGAGAGTTTCTGGACGAAAAGGGAAGACTGACTGTTAGAGTCGGGGACGAGGTCCAGGTATTTCTGGAGGACACGGACGACTCCGGCCAGGTGAAGATTTCCAAGGTCAAAGCTGACAAGATCCGAATATGGGAGGAAATCGCCGACGTCTGTGAGAAGCAGCGCACGATCTCGGGCAAGGTCGTTAGTCGCGTGAAAGGCGGCCTCCAGGTCGATATCGGAGTGCCGGCGTTCCTGCCGGGATCCCAGGTAGAACTACGTCCGGTCCGGAACTTCGAAAAATATATCGGCAGGCTGTATGACTTTAATGTGCTCAAGTATAACCGCCGCCGCGGCAACATTGTGCTTTCACGCCGGCCGATTCTCGAACGCGTTCGGCAAGAGAAGAAAGATCAGATTCTCGGCGCAATGCAGGGCGACGGAATGATCATCGGCAAGGTGAAGAACATCACCGATTACGGGGCGTTTGTCGACCTGGGCGGGATCGACGGACTGCTGCACATTACCGACATGTCTTGGGGCCGTGTTAACCATCCTAGCGATGTCCTCAAGGTCGGTGACGATATTCAGGTAAAGATTCTCAAGTTTGACGAAGATCGGGAGCGCGTCTCTCTCGGTCTTAAGCAAACACAGCCCGATCCGTGGGGAAGCGTGGATGAACGGTATTCGGTAGGTTCTCAGCATGTCGGTCGAGTCATGAGCATCACCGATTACGGTGCGTTCGTCGAACTGGAGACAGGTGTCGAGGGCCTCGTCCATGTGTCCGAGATGACCTGGAGCAAGAAGCCGCGGCATCCTTCCAAGATCGTTCAGGTCGGCGAAGAAGTGGATGTGATTGTCCTGAACGTGGACAAAGAGCAAAAGCGCATATCACTCGGCATGAAACAACTCATGCCCAACCCGTGGGACGTCATCGCCGAGCGTTATCCCGAGGGGACCAAAATCGAAGGCAAGATCCGAAACGTGACCGACTTCGGTATCTTCGTCGGAATTGACGAAGGGATCGACGGTCTCGTGCACATCTCCGATATCTCCTGGACTCAGCGTATCAAGCACCCCGGCGAGATGTTCAAGAAGGGGCAGACCATTCAAGCCGTCGTGCTCAGCATAGATAAGGAAAATGAGCGATTCTCCCTCGGAATCAAACAGATGTTCGAGGATCCGTGGGAGACCATCCCCGAACGTTATCCTCAGGGCGCCAAGGTGCATGGCAAGGTTACGTCCGTCACCGATTTCGGCGTCTTCCTTGAGATCGAAGAGGGTATCGAGGGGATGATTCACGTATCCGAATTGTCTAAGGAGCGCGTGAGTTCGCCACGGGACTTCACCAAAGAAGGTGAGGAACTCACGGCGATGGTCCTCAAAGTGAATAAGAAGGACAAGAAGATCGCTCTTTCCATCAAGAGCCTCGAGAGAGCCGGTGACTACGATCAGGTGAAGAGCTACCTCAACAGCCACGAAGTGGTGGCCTCCAACCTTGGAGACCTGTTGAAGGAGAATCTCGGCACCAATTTAGTCAAAGAATAGCAGCAGCCCTTCTCATCGCCGAATCGACACCATTCCTAACGAAGGCTCGCGCGTGGACGCGGAAATGATGACCCGCGCTGCGATGCTCCCCCTCTTGGTACCGCCTTTCATTTGTTCGGTCGCGCGTTTTGGCTAAGCCATGGTGGGACAGGCGTCTCGCCTGTCGATTGGACTCCTAACCCCAAAAGCCGTGATAGGCAGAGCCTGCCATTCTGATGTTATTTGTTTGAAAGCGAATCGGGATGAGTCAGTTTGTCTTCAGACAAGAAGCAGCAATGGCGATGGCGCGCCCGCAAGCAATACCAAAGAGAATCCCTTATTCATCAAGGGGGCGCTTGACCGAACAAGTGTGGTCCCGGTGATCGTTCGCCGCGTATCTAAGCGGACTCGACCGTCTGGAGCGTCACTCCAGGTCGAAGAGGCCTTGCTCACCCTCTTCGATGGTGTCGACGATGCATTTCACCAGCGGGTTCGTTACCCGATAGATCATCTGGAGGCCTTGGCGGGTCGAATCGATAATGCCCCGGCTCTTGAGGTGAATAAGATGCTGAGACACCGTTGCCTGATGGAGACCGAGGCACTCCTGCATGTTCTTGACATTGCAGCCGCCGACTTTAAGCAGTCCGTACACGATCTTCAGCCGGATCGGATGCCCCAGTGCCTTGAGAATCTCCGCCTCCTTGGAGAACTCCTTCAGTTTGATCTCGTGGAAGAGCTCCTCTTTGTCGGGCATGTCGCTCGTCTCTCGCGCTGTCGCAATACTCATTGGTTCCGCACTCCGTTGCGCTCCGGCGAAGCCGAAGCAGAGCCGTCACCAGCGCTCTTCGCCCGATCCTCGGGCGAGCACTGAGATGACATTCAAGTCTGAATTCCTGCGCGTGGCAGAATCCATCTATTGAGAACGATCCAGCCGACCACGAACAAGATCAGCAGCCATAGTTCCATGTGCACCCTCCCTCTCCAGGTGTCCAATACTCTCGTCAGCGGCCTTTGAAGGACTTCGCCGGCGGTCGTCGCCATCCCGCGCTTGAACCTGACGTCGCTTTGTCTATTCCGCTGCGGGTCGTCCCCACAACATTCGGCCTGGCGCTCTCCGCGTTTGAGCGGCCACTTCGGCTCTGCTTCCAAGGAGTCGGTCCAACCACTCGGGAAGACTGTCGTCGTTCCGAGAAATCCGAGTTATTCCGCCGCCTTTGGTCTCCGGGACAAGACCTGCAACCCACCGGCTTATCGAAGGGTTGTCCCAGCGGGCCATCCCGTGATGGGTAGCGACGACGCGACCTTCTGCGTCGATCACGTACGTGGTTGGGAAACCCTTTACCTCGAAGACCGCCTCGTTGCTCCCGTTCACCACGAAGTACCCGAGCAGCTTGCCTCGAACCACGTTGTCCACAGCCGATCGCTTATCCCCCGAGCGACTTGCAATGAGGAAATCATTGCCGTTCGCTCGTGCGTAACGTCGGACCCAGTCGGGTGTATCCCAAAGATTTACCGACAGCACTGTTACGTCCGGCCGGTTTAGCGATTTCAACATCTTTCTCAAGTGCTGCTTTTCTTGCTCACAGTACGGGCAATTGCTCCGCCAGAAATTCATAAGCACCACTTTTCCCTTGAGCTGAGCGAGGCTGAGCGGAGCACCGTCCACCCTCTGCATGTCAAAATCGCCCGCCGGCGGCAAGTTCCTGAACAATTGAAAATCCGCCGTGGGGGGGACCCCGCTGGCTCCGAGGTCGTGGGGCACGGTCAACGCAGCCGATACAACAATCACAAAGGCAACAATCAGAGCACCAGAATTCACGCGCATCATTTGGGTCTCCGAGGACGTCAATTTCTTATATAGGAATATCTGAATATTCGGTTGTTGTCAAGAATCTTTTTCCTCAGATTAGTAAACCGATTCAGAAATACGTTTTCGTTGTCGTCATCGGCAGAATTGGGTAGGGGCGGGTCTCAGACCCGCCCCTACGAGGCAAATCGCGTTGTTCAACGCCTCACCCTCCCAAGATATTCGTGGGAAGGTACTTACGAACCGATCTACTAGAACAGTTCGCACTGCACCGGCCCTGACGGCTGTTCCTGCCGGCGGCCTTCCAACGGGCTCTCGAAACGGCACAGATCCTTGTCAATTGAGCCGAGGAACCGACTGCCTGGAGATCGGCAGGTCCGCCCGAAAAGAACTCTTGACGCTGAGCCGGTCAAGAAGAGCACCGACTCGGCTCTGGTCATGGCCACGTAGAGGAGACGCCGCTCTTCGTCCTCATCCATTTCGCCGTCCCCAGGTGGTTCGTACGGTAACACGCCGTCTTCGCATCCTGCAACAAACACCACTGGAAATTCGAGTCCCTTTGCCGCATGAATGGTCATGAGGCTCACAGCTTGGACCCTGCGGTCGATTGCTTCGGCTTCCTCCTGGGGATTGTCTTTTCGGGCGCGTTGATAGGGGATGCCCGCGGATTGAAAGGCCTCCTCCAGTGCGTCTCCCACTGCGTTGAGACGATAGAGAACGGCGAAATCCGAAAACCCAAGCTCGTCAGTCGGGTCGCCCCCTGCAATGCCCGAATCAACCGATAGAAAGCTGGCGCCGCCGAGCATCTCGTCGATCGTGCGCGTGATGAAGATCCCCTCGGTGGCCGAATTGGGCAATCGCACCACTCCAACCGGCGTCCCGCCCGATTTGGTCGGGACCAAACGAGTTCTGGTAGCATCCATGTTCAGTACGCATTGAGCCGCGTCCAGGATGGTCGCCCGCGATCGATAGTTGCGGAGAAGTCCCATTTCGAGCGCTTCGGGATAGTCCGTTCCGAATTGCATGAAGTACCGCCGGTCTGCCCCGCGAAATCCGTAGATGGCTTGATCCGGGTCGCCGATGACGAACAGCCCGGCCGCGGATGGCCCGGTTAGCAACCTCACCAGTTCGTACTGGCCACGGTTCACATCCTGGAATTCGTCGACCAGCAGGTGCTCGGCGCACTCATCACGGAAGCATCGAGTTCGATCAGGATAATCTCTGACTAGTCGCACTGCGTGTCTGACCAGATCGTCCAGGTCGAGCGCTTGACGATTGTCCAAGAGGTCTTCATATGCGCGGTACGCGGTGGCGATATCTTCGTCCAAGGCCGGATCGTCCGGCTCAATCAGATCCTGCTTAAGGAGGCCGACCCGATCGAAGAGGCTGGCGACCGAGGTCGACGCTGCCCCACCCGACGCCTTGAAGGCCTCTCTGAAGACAGCGAGCGCTTCGTCGCGATCAAGCACGTGTTCCCTACCTGCGAACACCCCGTCGCGCTTGAACCGGTGCATTATACGCAGAGCGAGCTGGTGGAATGTACCAACCCAGCATTCCCGTGCTGCATCCGGAGAAACGAGCGCTTCTACGCGGGATTGCATCTCCGCAGCGGCTTTGCGCGTGAATGTTACTGCCGTGATTCGCCCAGGCGCCACCCCGCACTCCATAAGGTAGGCGGCCCGCATGGTAAGAGTCCTGGTCTTGCCCGTGCCTGGACCGGCCTTGACGATCACAGGTCGCTCGAGTTCGGATACTGCGGCGCGCTGCTCGTCGTTCAGATCGGGTCCCGCGGGGTCTTCGGACTTGTCGTCGGCTGAGGATGGCTTCCGCTTGCGAACCGGAGGGGCCGATTGGCGCGACCTGCCCCGCGGCTTGACCCGGTCGACCGGCACCAGCGCTTGCTGGCCGCTGAAATGGTGACGCTCCGCGTCGGTAAAGAGCTTCACGGTGCCGTATTCACCGTCGTATCCTGCCTGAATGTGCAGCTCGCCTCTCCTCATGCGAGCGATACCCTCGACGACGATTTCGGGCGCGTGCATTGCAATTTCTTCAACGGGAGCAGCCCACAAAATCATCAGCTCCGGTCCGAGCTTGCCGACGATCTCGCGATACAGCGCGCCGACCCTCTTGGAGTGCACACCGACGCCCAGCGCCTGGCCAATGACCTCCGCAAGCGGCACTACCCGCCAGAAGGGTGCGGATTGGTTCGTCGATACTCCTTCATGTCGGTCGCCCAGTTCCGTCACCCTGGTCATGACGCCCACGGTCACAGGGTGGCCGCATACCGGGCAGCGTCCATCCAGCTCCGCAGTCTGTTTGGGATCCAGACGGACCGAACACTTCCGGTGGCCGTCCAGATGGTACTTGCCCTCTTCCGGGAAGAATTCGAGTGTGCCGACGAATCTCTGGGGGGCTGACGCACGTCCATGCGACTGAAACGTCTCCCGCCAGTCATCAGGGGCAGCCTGGTCCGCCCCGTACGCGACTTCATTGGCAGCAATCCACCGGCCCGCGGGGTCACCGCCTTCTCCGCCTGCCCTGATCGCTTCACGAATGGCGACATAACCCGGCGCCCCCGAGAAAATGTTGGCTTCCCTGCCCAGATTAGCCGGGGAATGAGTATCCGAATTTGATATGAGCGTATACCCGTCCAGGGACGCGACCCGCCGGTTCATCTCGGGATCGGATGACAGCCCGGTTTCGAGCGCGAAAATGTGGGAAGAGAGATCCTCGAAGCACTCCTCCACGCTGTCGAATCCCGACCGAGACCCGAGCAAGGAGAACCACGGCGTCCATACATGCGCGGGAACGACGTACGCATCACTGGACGCTTCCAGTACGATCTCGAGGAGGTCCCGGCTATCGAGTCCCAGGATCGGCCTGCCATCGGACGAAATGTTTCCAATGCGCCCGAGCCGGGAGTTGAATCGTTCCATGGCCTCCAGGTCGGGCATGAACACCAGGTTGTGGATCTTCCGGGTCGCGCCGCGCTTCTTGTAAATCGAACTGATTTCCACGGTGAGGAGAAACCGAACATCTGCCGGACCGAAGCCGCCAGGCAGAATGTCAAACGGTGGGAGGTGTTCGCCCTTAAGTCGGAGCAGTCCGTCGCCAGCGTCTTCGAGTTGATCGCGAATCTCCGTACTCCACTGCGGATGGGTGAAGTCGCCGGTGCCCAACACCAGGATACCCTTTGTGGAGGCCCATTTTGCGAGCTCTACAAGGGTGCAGTCTCTCGAAGTCGCTCGGGAAAATCTCGAATGGAGATGCAGGTCTGCGAAATAGATCACGTGAACCTCTTGTACCTGTCTGCTTTCATGCATGTGAAATGGTGGGCACGGAGGCCCGCCTCCACCAAGCAATGGTGGAGGCCGGCGTCCCTGCCGGCCATTTCCAGATTACTTGGGAGCAAGAACTCTGGCAGTGTACCAGTGCGCTCTCGCATAGCCCACGCTCGCCGGGCTCGCGCTCATCGGATTTTGCGATACGGAAATCCCGACTCGTCCCCTTTCTCAAAGGGGACGGGGGGGATATTAGACGCCTCTATGTGGCCGTGGTGAACCTCACCTTCGCGCCTTCAATTCAGCGAGCTTCTGTTCCAAGCGCTCCTTTGACGTGCTGTCGGTAGTAGCTGCGAGCGCTCGCTCGTACGTTTTCACAGCCTTCTTGACATTGCCGGCCTTCTCGGACGCGAGAGCGCTGAGGCTGAGGATTTTCACTTTCTGTTCTGCGGTGAGAGGCCGCTTGATGGCCCGCTCGAAGAATATTTGTGCGCGGTCCCACATTTCTTGTCCCATCCACGCCTCGCCGAGGGTCGTCATCATTTCTGTGTCCTTCGGGTCGGCATTGAGAGCGTGTTCGAGAATGGAAATTGCGTCTCGCGGCCGGCCGTTCGCCAAGTACGCGGCCGAAAGGTTTTTGGCAGCGGGAGAGTGCTTGGGGTCAATGCGAAGCGCGAGCGCGAACTCGTCGATCGCCGCCTCGGGCCGGTTCTTGCGCCAAAGGAGCATTCCCCGCTCATTCAACGCGTCCGCGTTGCGTGGATCCAGTCGCAGTACAAAGTCGAAATCGGCTAACGCGGCGTCCACGTCGCCCATGCGCGCACGCACGACTCCGCGGTTGTGGTAGCACTCGGTGCGGTCAGGGTTGCGGTTGATCGCTTCGCTGAGAGCTTCGTCAGCTTCTCGGTTCTTGCTCGCGGCGGCCAAGGCGAGTCCCAGGTTGTGGTGTGCCTCAACGAGTTCGGGCTTGAGCCGGAGAGCATCTCGACAATCGCCGATTGCCCGGTCGTGCTCCCCCAACCCTGTGAGGGCCGCGCATCGGCCGACGAGGATCTGCGCGTCGCGAGCCTGCTCCAGAGCCATGTCGTAGAATTCCACGGCCTTTTTCAAGCGGCCTTTCACGAAATGTGCGTCGCCGCTTCCCTTGAGCGCGTCAGGGTTGTCTCTGTCTGCCTTCAACACGGAGGCAAAGATCTTCAGGGCCTTGTCCGGCTGCTCCTCGGCGAGGTGCAGTTTTCCCACGAGGACGGTGGCTTTCGTGTTGACCGAGTCGATGCGAAGAACGGCCTCGAGATCCTCCATCGCGCTGTTGAGGCGGCCGTTCTTAAAAGAGAGCGCCGCGCGATTGTACAGGGCGTTCACGTGCCCGGCATCGATGTTTATGGCGCGGGTGTAGTCCTCGAGGGCGTATTGCACATCGCCCTTCGCCTCGTACGCCATGCCTCGGTTGTTGTACGCCGCGGGGTTGTCAGGGTCCAGACTAAGCGCGTGGGTAAAGTCCTTGAGCGCCTCCTCATATTCCTGTTTCCGCGCGTGGACGATGCCCCTGTTGACGTAGATCGCAGGGTTGCTGGGGTCGCTCTGTGCTGCCTGGCTGAAGAAGTCAATGGCCTCATCGAGGTTACCGGCCCTTTCCGCAGCCACACCACGGTCGAAGAGCGCTTCCGCGGAACTGGCGTCAGCGGACTGGATCGGCAGCAAGAGCGCTCCGAGAGCCACTATTGCGATAATATACCGTCTTCCCATGAGTAGCGCAGTGCCCAATTTTACGAGTTCTCTCAAATACTTCGGATGAAGTCACGGTAAGGCTATGGCCTCGCATGTCTTCATACGTGTGTGACGACCTTGTGTCAACGGATAGCCGTCTCCGTAGCTGTTCGGGCCGGGCTGACACTCACACGCCTCCCCCCTTCTTGACGAGCGAAGTGATACCTGTTAGTACGTTGAGTAAGTCGCATCTCCTGCGACTCTGTTGTTTTCGGCCGGTCCGGGGCCTACCCGGATCCGACAGCCCGACGTCATCGCTATGGTTGTCGTTGATTTCGGCTGATCGGAAACGGCGGTATCCTTATCCGATGTGCGGGTGGTTGTCAACCGTGGGGACCGCGGGCCGGGCACTTGGACGGACGATGCGTGGCACCTTTTACAGGCGGGCGATGCTGAACCCACATGCTCGTGCTTGTCACGTCGAAGGACTCTTCCGATCGGCGATGCATGCGCTCGTCGCATTACTTATGTGCTTCTTCGGCGTCATCAGTGCTCAAGCCGATACCTTCACCGAATCCCCTCCAGTATGGGAGCGCCTCCTTTGGGGCGGGCCCGTTGGCGTGGAAGCGCGCTCTTCCGGCTCAACTCAGTCCGACGCTCCTTCGCTGTCCACGATTGCGCGTGCCCCTCGAGTCGCACGAAGTTCTGCTGCTTCGGCTTCCCCTTCTCCCGTGAGCGGTGGAGAACAGAGGACTGACTTCTCTCCGAATTGCACCTCCGGACTGAAGCCTTCCGCTCTCGCGATCGCTGCCCCCGACTTCCCGCGGAACTTCACTCGGTGTCCGTTTCGCGAACTGGCAATCAGAAATATCCCCCCCCTTTACTCCAGCCCCCCGCTCCCGGGCGAAGGTATCTGGGAATGGCGGGGCTTGCCGGGAAACGACAAGGGGTCTCCGACCATGTATCGGACGAGCTATCGGCCGAGCGTGACCTATCCCAACGCCGTCGTGCACATGCTTCTTTTCGACACGAAGCGGATTGCGATGCGGCTCCACCTGGGATCAGGCGAACCCGGCTCGCCCGCGGGGGCAGCCCGGATCGATCCGGAAAGCCGGTCATATCTTGTGGCGATCACGAACGCTCTTTGGAAGCAGAAGCACGCCGGCGGGGCCGGTGCTGTCTTTCGTGGAGACGTCATTCGGAAGCTGGTCCCGGGCATGGCAACCCTCGTCGTTTACAAGGATGAATCGATCGATGTGCTTGAATGGAATGACAGTATCCCCACCGACATAATCCTTGACGCGCGGCAATTGCAGCATCTCATTGTCAAGGACGGCAAGGTGGTCGAGACGGTCGTCAAAGGCGGACAGCGCGTCGACTCCGAAATCGGACTTGGTTTTCTCCTAGCAGAGGACCAGCAACCGTCGTACAATCCTTGGGGCGGCTACTACGGCGGTCAGTTCTTCGGAGGCAACCCTCAGGTCAATTACGGATCTGACTGGTTCATTGCGACCCGTAGCGCGTTCGGCATACGGAGGGACGGCAACCTGGTATTCGCCATGGGGCACCACATCAGCACGAAAGACCTGGCACGCGCGTTGGTGCTGGCGGGATGCGAGCGGGCAATCCACGGCGACGCCAACCCCCATAATGTGCTGGGAAACCTTTACTTCACCGACGAGAGAGGCACGATCGTGAAGCGGGAGAAGCTCTCTCCGGAACAGAGAGAGGATACACTGCGGCGATATGTGGATCAGAGCTACACCAGCGATTTCTTCGTATTCCTCAAGCGCCTGGAAGGCAAGGGTTCCTGAGAGGAGTTCCACTTTCAACGTCCCCATCGCGATGCTCCGCATCAGCTCACATGGACATGGCACCGCCCCCATGTCTCAGAAGCCACAAAGACCGTTAATAATTACCGGATGTCAGTGACCTCCGGCAAAGCCGGAGGCTTGAATTCGGGAACCGCTCAAAGCGATTGACGTGGGGGCAGCCTGGTTGCTTATCCCATGCCCCTTGGAGACTTGCTCTTCTTGGGCTCTTTG
>Ga0172373_10000737_pt1 | contig 53825 bp, 53 predicted proteins | sample Lak10m_2_FD_114546 | JGI IMG/M metagenome (GOLD analysis project Ga0172373, IMG submission 114546) | Freshwater microbial communities from Kabuno Bay, South-Kivu, Congo - kab_092012_10m | ecosystem: Environmental > Aquatic > Freshwater > Lake | place: Democratic Republic of the Congo... | reverse complement strand
TCTGCTTCGGCTTCTTCACGTATTCACTGGCGGCAAAACTCATTTGTTTCATGGTGGCTTGAGAGAGTGGTTGGCTCATTCACAATTTTACAGGGCGGCAGACTTGTTCAGGGCTTCCTTAACGAAATGGCAAGTGGGGTTTGTACTACGACCGCATGAGAGAACGGAACATCGAGACTCGCTGATGTTTTACCGGGTGCAAAGGGTTGAAAGAAAATGCTATCGGCAAACTCGGACACTTGGGAGCTTTCATAAAGGAGCAAGAATGAATAATCTGTGCTCCGATTAATCCGCTCCAGTTGATTCCAATCTAAGGAATCATACCGACCGCTAGGATAAATGCGCTTTGCTTCGAGGAAGCCCACGCCCTCAATCAACTCAGACTCCCAAGACTTGTAGCGAACCAATATCGCAATATCGCCATGAGCCTGTTCTAGCCCACCGTTTAGCTTGAATGCGTCCCAGCGAACATTTAGAGGGCGTGTAAGTCCTTCAATTTTGTGTTCTCGCAGTTCGGTTTGAAATTTTTGCGCTATGGCGTACGTAACATGGTTTTCATTCCATGACCTCGGAAATGCTTCTGTCACTGACTCACGAATAGCTTGTTCAACAGTTCGAAGATATTTTCTATAGTTCATGATGAATGAGATTGATGATGGTGAGTTCTAACAGTAATTATAGAGACGCACGCGTCTCTATATTAATAATGACAATTCGGTGACAACCCATCGTTTTTCCTTTTGTTCTCTATGAGTTGGCGTCCTGCCTGTCTCTATATTGATATATGAAAAGAAGACGCAACGACGTTTTCTCTGATTGTAGCTCAGCGGTTCAAAACTGTGATGTAGTCGTAATTCCTGACCGACCGTTCTTGGCCGACAACAGCCTGATTAACATTCCCATAGCGAGGTCTGGCTTTCTTCGCGCAGAGGAAAATCAGCGAAACACCCCGCCACCGCCAGATACTCTTACGGCCATTCATGGGCGGCGTGTTTGCGGATGATTTCTGCCACCCAACGGCTTTTCGACACGTCATTGGCCTGCGCGGCCTGTTCTACCAAGGCTTGCGTGGCATCGTCCAGATACAGTGTGATTTGTGACATAGCGACTACATCCTTAAACTACATTTGAACCACGGGGAGCACGGGGAAAACAAAGATTTACAGCGGGAGAACCTGAAACCAATGGATAAACCCGAAAGGCTTGCCAACACATTGAGTTCCCTTGTTTTCCCCCGTGGTCAACTGCTTTTTTTAGGTTCATATCCCCGGACACCTTTAAATATCCGCCTCAACCTCGTTCCCGTGCGCGGTAATCAATTCCTTGCGCTGGCTGGCGTATGACTTGCCCATCAACGTATCGAAGGTGCCTGTCGCCAATTCGACATCGCCCATTTCAACCCGGACCAGGCGCCGGGTATCCGGGCAAAGCGTCGTCTCCCAAAGCTGTATGGCATCCATTTCGCCCAGACCTTTAAAGCGCGAAACGCTCCAGCTGCCTTCCCTGATGCCTTCCTGGCGCAGGCGGGCTTCGAGCACCTCCAGTTCCTCCACGTCCAGCGCATAGAGCTTGCGCGGCGATTTGCTCTTGCCTTGCGCGGGTACGTCCACCCGGAACAGCGGCGGCTGGGCGATGTAAATATGGCCTTGCTGGATGAGCTTGGGAAAGTGCTTGAAAAACAGCGTAAGCAGCAGCGCCTGGATGTGGCTGCCGTCGTCATCGGCATCGGACAGGATGATGACCTTGCCGTAGCGCAAAGAACTCATGTCCACCTCGCTGTCCAGCTTGTGCGGGTCTATCGCCAGTGACACGGCGATATTGTGGATTTCCTGGTTGGCGAGAATCTGCGATTGCTCCACCTCCCAACTGTTCATGCCCTTGCCGCGCAAGGGCAGCACGGCCTGGGTTTCCTTGTCGCGGCCTGCCTTGGCCGAGCCGCCGGCGGAATCGCCCTCCACCAGGAACAGTTCGGCATCCAGTCCGGTAAGTTCGGAGTCGGTGAGCTTGCCCGGCATCACCGCCACACCGGAGCCTTTTTTGCGCTCGACGGTTTTTGCCGTCTTGCCGCGCGCGAGGGCGTTCTTGATGGCCTGCTCGGCAATCCTGGTCGCGGCCGCCACATGTTCGTTGAGCCACAAATCCAGCGTATCCTTCATCGCCGTACCGACCAGCTTGACCGCCTCGCGCGACGACAGCCTGTCCTTGGTCTGACCGGAAAAGCTCGGGTCTACCATGCGCACCGCAAGCACGAAACGCAGTTTGGCCCAGACATCCTCGGCGGCCAGTTTCACATTACGTTGCATCAGCCCATGCTGTTCGGCAAAGGTTCGCACACTGTTGAATACCACGTCGCGCAAGCCGGCTTCATGCGTCCCGCCACCCATGGTCGGGATCAGGTTGACATAGGACTCCCCGCCGCCCGAATCGGCCACCCATGCCAGCGCCCATTGCACCCCCTCGCCATCGGAGAAGGCGTCGTTCGCGGCCAGGTACTTCTCGCCGCAGAAAGTGGGCGCGATCGGTTCGTCCTCGGCGATCATCTGGTCGAGATACTGGGCGATCCCGCCATCGAAATGCCATTCCCTGACATCGAAGCCGGCGGCCGTCTCGATATTGAGCAGCACCTTGACCCCGGGCAACAACATCGCCTTGGCACGCAGCAAGTGCTCCAGTTCGCCGCGATGCAACGACGGCGAATCGAAGTATTTCGGGTTCGGCCAGATACGCAGGGCGGTCCCCGTATTGCGCGCGCCACAACTACCAGTCACGGTCAGCGGCTCGATTACCTCCCCATCGGCAAAAACGATGCGATGCTGTTTGCCCTCCCGCTTCACTTCCACTTCCAGCCGGGTCGACAGCGCATTGGTCACCGACACGCCGACACCGTGCAGGCCGCCGGTGAACTTGTAGCTGCTGTCGGCCTCGCCCTTGGCAAACTTGCCGCCCGAATGGATCACCTGGAACACCACCTGCACGGTCGGCACGTTTTCTTCCGGATGCAGCCCCACCGGGATACCGCGCCCATCATCGCTGACCGCGACCGAGCCGTCCCGGTAAAGCGTGACTTCGATATTTTTGGCGTGCCCCGCCATCGCCTCGTCGACAGCGTTGTCGATAGCCTCCACCACCATGTGCGTCGGGTCGGTGGTACGGGTGTACATCCCCGGCCGCAACTGGATAGGCTCCAGTTTGCGCAGGACGCGGATCGATGATTCGTCGTAGGTTTGTTTTGCCATGGCTGCCTGGTTTGTTCTGTACTTTAGATTAGCAGGGATATGAAGAAGCGTAATTTTCTACTAACTCATGACGGTATTGAACCACTACCTGAAAAATTCTTTACTTTAATTACATTCGATCAGGCCTAATTATTGCATGCCGATTATAGCGAGCCCAAAGAGTATGGTGCGCTGTCCGCATGGATACTGCCCATCAACCCATCAACTTGCACGAGAGGTGGCAATATCTTGCCGGTAAGGTGTTCGATTCGACTGGAAACCACGCGCGCCCAGGGTGTTCGCGCACATGCCATGGCAATTTCGACGGAGATTTGAACGCATGAGCCATTATCCGGCATCGAGCACCCGTTGATGAGGCAACTGCGATGCAATTCGTAGTCCGCTACTGGTCATCCCTGCTGACAAAAGAGTTCCGCGACGGCGACGGAACCCCGCAACTCGTCGATTATTCGATACACCCGCCCACCCGGCTGGGCCTGCACAATGCGCTGCTGTCCCATCACGACCGCATGGAAATTCTCGCCGCACATGGCGGTGAGTACAAATGCGAAGTGCTGGTCATGGAAGAAGGCAACGCTCAAGTGCTGACCCAGGAAATGGCCATCGGTTTGTTTTACAGCCTGCCTCATGGCGAAGTGAAATGGACCACCATCCGTGAATTCCTGCTGCCGGACAACCGCAGGGAACTACACGCCCAGGTTACGCAAGCCGCCACCCATGAGCGGCAACTCCAGCTCTTCGAGTATACGCACGTGCCTTACGACGACACCGAACCGCCGCATCATCTGGACATCGACGTCTGACTTCAGCTTCTCAGGTTGCCGTCATGGCGGCGTTGTGGCACTCTTCAACGCATGCGCATCGCCTCCATACTGTTAGTCGCCGCCTGCCTGCTTTTTAGCTCTCTTCCATCCGTTGCAGCAAGCCAGAGCGCTGTCGGCAATTGGCGCCTGACGACTAAAACCACCGTCAAGGTATTTCCTCCCACCGGGAAAGCCGTCACCGGCACCGCAATCAATGGCGTGGAATTTGCCACTTTCAGTTCGGACCTGAAATACCTCTCGTCCGAATGGATAGACCGGCTCAAACTGTATTTTTCGGATGCGGATGGCCAATATCTGGTACCCATCGACCTGGCCGGACAATGGTCGGCTACCGGTTCGACTTATACCGTCACTTACGACACTGCGGCCTTAAGCGTTCGCAACAAGCGCGGCAAAAACGTCATCGCGGCCTTTCTGTCCAGAACAGGCTACCTGAGTTTGCTGGCGCAGGCATTGCAGTACGCGCCAACCATTGACATTGCCCAGGTAGTGGCTTATTCGGACAGCGGCAAACTCACCAATAAAGGCAAGGGACTCAGCGGCACCAAAAAGACCGTTTTTCTGGTCGTGTGGAACGATGCGACGTCCGGCAGCAGGCTGCAGTCCGAGGTCCATGTCACCGTGACATACAAGGCAACCCGCATCACGACGACTTCCAGCTGCTGCGGCACCGACGCCACACAAAACTCAAGCGACAGCCTGGCATTCCTGGCCTTGACCGCAGCGATGCCCGATGTTCAAACAACGGCCAGCGGCTTGCAATACATCCCGCTGCAAGCAGGCAGCGCCAGCGGCAGCCACCCAGCACTGACCGACAAGGTCACGGTCAACTATCGCGGCATGTATCCATCCGGCACCATATTCGATAGCGGATCGCTGGCCACATTCACCCTGAGCAGCCTGATCAGCGGATGGACAGAAGGCCTGCAGCTGATGAGACCCGGCGATAAATACCGTTTTTTCATTCCTTCATCCCTGGCCTATGGCGCCGCCGGAAACTCTTCGATAGGACCGAACTCCGCATTGGTGTTCGACGTGGAGCTGGTAGACATCACCTCCCCCTGATCCTGTGCAGGTTTTTTCATCCGGTAGGGGCAGACCGGCCGGGATCGCCCCTGTGCTGTTTTTTAGCCTCTTTGTAAGCTATAATCCACGCCCTCTGGAGGTGTGGCCGAGCGGTTTAAGGCAGTAGTCTTGAAAACTACCGAGGGTTTACGCCCTCCGTGAGTTCGAATCTCACCGCCTCCGCCAGACATCAATTAAAAAAGCGCCTTACGAGGCGCTTTTTTGTTGTGCCCACCATCCATCCCATCGATAGCAAATCCCTGCTAAAACTCGTCTACCATCCTGGCCTGGCATAAAATATCACCGCACAAAGTTTGACAAGTGTCAATATACGCCTTACATTGTTTGGCGTGATTAAAACATTCCAGCACAAAGGTCTTGAGGCGTTCTTTTTCACTGGCAGCAAGGCCGGAATACAGCCGGCACACGCCAGTCGCCTACGTCTGCAACTGGCAAAGCTGGATACGGCGAAGGATCAAGAGGACATGCGCTTGTCAGGTTGGAAACTGCACTCGCTAACCGGCGACCTTGCCGGACATTACGCGGTATGGGTTAACGCCAATTGGCGGATGACTTTCACCTTCGATGGCGCCGATGCCGTGCTGGTGGATTACCAGGATTACCACTGAAAGGATACGAACATGAGCAGAATGTTTAACCCGCCGCATCCCGGCGAAGTCCTGCGCGATGGCGTGTTTACCGATTCCGGCATCACGGTGTCAGCATTTGCCGAGCGCTTGGGCGTTACCCGCGTGGCATTGTCCAACGTGCTGAACGGCAAGGCCGGTATCAGCGCCAACATGGCGATCAGACTTGCAGCAGCGTTAGGCGGCAGTGCCGAATCGTGGCTGCATATGCAAGCGAACTATGATTTATGGAATGCGGAAAAGTTGATGAAAAAGGAAGTGTTGAAGATTGAACGCCTGGCGGCTTGATAACCGCGAGTTCGAACTCACCGTCGCCGCCACATCAAATAACCAAGCGCCTTTCATGGCGCTTTTTTGTTGTACCCGCCAAAGCTTCCGCTTCAGCCGCCCGCAGTTTTTGGCGGCTCGTTTGCTGATTCGATTTCCTGATTGCCAAAATCCAGCCAGTCCTCTCCAAACAACTCAACCGGGTGCTGAGTACGATCTGAACCGTTCCCGCATTTCAGGGAATCGACCGCACAGTACTTGTCGCAGCCCCAGCAAATTCGCTCGGGATGCCTGGGATGGGTTGGAAATTTTTTTGCCATGCATTGACATAATACAATTCATTGGCGGTTACCGAACGACACTCGCCGTTCTACACCTACAATTTTCGCTATTCGCGAATAGCGAAAATCCGCGTGTTAAGTCAATTTCGGTTATGGAAACTTCAGTCGTTGAACACAACCTTCTTGCCCTTGGCCAGCGGCGGGTTGGAGGCGAAGTAGCGCTTGATGCCGGAGAGGATGGCGTTGGCCATTTTGGTCTGGTATTCCTCGTCGTTGAGGCGCTTTTCTTCTTCCGGATTGCTGATGAAGGCAGTCTCGACCAGGATGGAGGGGATATCGGGCGACTTGAGCACGGCAAAACCGGCCTGCTCTACCGTGCCCTTGTGCAGGTCGTTGATTTCGCCCAGATGGCCGAGGACGGACTTGGCGAGTTTAAGGCTGTCGCTGATGGTGGCGGTTTGCGAGAGATCGAGCAGCGTGCGGGCGAGGTAGGGGTCCTTGGTGTCGATGTTGACGCCTCCGATAAGATCGGATTCGTTTTCGTGTTTGGCCAGCAAGCGTGCCATGGCGCTGGTGGCGCCGCGTTCGGACAAGGCAAACACCGACGAGCCGCGTGCATCCTGGCGGGTGAAGGCATCGGCATGTACCGAGACGAATAAATCCGCCTGCAGTTTGCGTGCCTTGACCACGCGGCCGTGCAGCGGGATGAAATAGTCGCCGTCGCGCGTGAGCACGCCGCGCATGCTGGGTTCGGCATCGATCAGGGTCTTGAGCTTTCTGGCGATGGTCAGGGTGATGTCTTTTTCGTTGCTGCCATTGGCGCCGCGCGCACCGGAATCTTCGCCGCCGTGACCGGCATCGATGGCCACGGTAATCAGACGATCCACACCGTCTTTGGCTATTTCGGCATCCGCTGTTCTGGCCGGCTCGGCCTCGCTTGCCGTGCTACTTGGTGGCTCGGGCGCACTCGGCGCGGCAGCCACCTCGGGCAAGGGCTCCGCAGAAGCGGATGTATCGACCGACGTGTCTGGCGTCCAGCCGCCGGGGGCTTCGCTGGGCGCGCTGTCCTGCGATTCCAGCAAGGCCATGAGCGGGTCGGCCTTGGGATAAATGTCGAGCACCAGGCGATGCTTGTAGTTACCCGCCGGTTTCAGGGAGAAAAAGGAAGGCCTGGTTTCCTGCTTGAGATCGATGGCGACGCGCACGATACCGGGCTTGAACACGGCGGCACGTATCTTTTTGACATAGGGGTCGCCGCCCTGCACCTTGTCCGCCAGCGATTTCAGCACGGCAGTGAGCTCGACATTCTCCAGATCGATCACCAGACGGTCCGGGTTTTTCATCACCGTCATCTTGTGGTCGACGGGCTTGGCCGTTTCGAAGGTGATGCGGGTGTAATCCGGGCCCGGCCAGACACGCGCCGAGGCAACTGCCACCGGCGCCGCCGCAGCGGCCGCTGAAGCCAGCAGTAAAATCAGTGTGACAAGCGTTTTACGCATAAGGCACCTTGTTCGCTATGGGCCGACAGGCCGGCCGTGCGCCCCGCCCCGTCGATGGCGAGCCGGACTTCGATGTCCGGCAGCGGCAACAGGCCGGCAGCTTTTTCCGGCCACTCGACCAGACAGACGGATTGCTGGTTGAAGTATTCGCGGAACCCAGCGGCATCCCATTCTTCAGGATCAACAAATCTGTACAAATCAAAGTGATACAAGTTTAACCCAGAAATTACATAAGGTTCAACTAAAGTATAGGTCGGGCTTTTGACTTTGCCCGCGAACCCCAGCCCGCGCAGCAGCCCGCGCGATAGCGTGGTCTTGCCCGCGCCGAGGTTGCCGTGCAGCCAGATGGTGAGGCCGGGCGTCAGTACGGCGGCGATACGCGCACCCAGAGCCAGCGTTGCGGCTTCATCTGCGAGGTGTAGTGTAAACTCGGTTTTATGCACTCGGGTTCCATTAATTTTGCGTGGCTGGCCTCTGAAATCAAGGCTTGGGGCCGCGCGCTGGGTTTCCAGTTTATCGGCATCGCCGATACCGACTTGAGCCGCGCCGAGCCTGAATTATCCGACTGGCTGGCGCGCGGTTTTCATGGCGAGATGGAATTCATGGCGCGCCACGGCATGATGCGGCTGCGCCCCGCCGAGCTGGTGCCGGGCACGATACGCGTGATCACGCTGCGCATGAATTATCTGGCCGCCGATATTTACCCCGCCGAAACGGCGCTGGCCGAGGCGGATACCGCTTACATCTCCCGCTACGCCCTGGGCCGCGACTACCACAAGGTGCTGCGCGCCAGGCTGCAACAACTGTGCGACCGCATCAGCGAGACCATCGGCGAATTCGGTTACCGCGTGTTTACCGACAGCGCGCCGGTGGCTGAAGTGCACCTCGCAGAAAAGTCCGGCATCGGCTGGCGCGGCAAACATACGCTGACCCTCGCCCGCGATGCCGGCTCATGGTTTTTTCTGGGCGAGATCTATACCGACCTGCCGCTGCCTGTCGATGCGCCGGCCGACAACCACTGCGGCACCTGCAGCGCCTGCCTGAGCGCCTGCCCCACCGGCGCCATCGTCGCGCCCTATGAGGTGGATGCGCGGCGCTGTATTTCCTACTTGACCATAGAACTCAAGGGCAGCATCCCGCAAGACCTGCGCCCGCTGATGGGTAACCGCATCTATGGCTGCGACGATTGCCAGTTGTGCTGCCCGTGGAACCGCTTTGCGCAATTGTCGGCGGAGCCCGATTTCAGGGCACGCCACGGCCTGGATCATGCCACGCTGGTTGAACTCTTTAGCTGGGATGAAGCGACCTTTGAAACCAACACTGCCGGCAGCGCGATACGCCGCATCGGGCATGAGCGCTGGCTGCGCAATATCGCGGTGGCGCTGGGCAATGCGCCGACGACACCGGCCACCATCGCCGCGCTGCAAGCGCGTGCCGATCACCCTTCAGCGCTGGTCAGGGAGCACGTTTCCTGGGGATTGGCCAGGCATCGCTCCCCAGAATGACCACCTGCTCGTTTAGATAAGGCTGGCGGTAATCCGGCGTGATGCCGTCCAGGGATTTGTCGGCATCGAAATACACCACGGCCTTGCCGTCGGGGTGCGCCTTGAACCATTTGGCCAAATCCCATTTCATGACGATCTCGGGCTCATCCACCATGCGCCCGACAAACTGGTACTGACCGGGATATTCGTCCGCATGGGCCAGCGGGATTCCGGCATCCTGATAGGCCTTGAGCCGCTTGCCCAGCTCGCGCACGTCGTAGGCCGGGCCGGCCGTCCGGATCAGCGCGACATACACTGTCAGCACGACGGCGCAGGCGCTGAACAGGGTCATGTGCCAGACGTTGGTCTGCAGCGTGGCAGAGGGCATGACTGCCAGCACCAGGCCGGTCACGATCACGGCCGCACCGGCCCAGGCCGGAATGGCGAGTATCCATTGCGCCATCTGGTGGTTTTGCGCATAGTGCGGCAGCCAGATCAGCACGGCGCCGATGGCGATAGCGGCCAGCGCGGCAGGCAGGCCGTCGAAGCGCTGCGGGTTTGTCAGCGGCAGCCCGCGCGCCGCCAGCAGGGCGAAGGCCGGAAAGATCGGCAGCAGGTAGTGCATCTGCTTGCCGCTGATGAAACTGAAGGCCACGAAAACCGGCAGCAGCCAGGCCACGCAAAAGCGTACGCCCATGTCGCCTTCAATGCGCAGCCGTTTCAAACCACGCCACACCGGTAGCCACAGCAGCCAGGGGAACAGCATCACCGGCAACAGCGGCAGATACCACCACAGCGGCCGTTTGTGGGCGAACGAGTTGACCATGCGCTCGGCCGTCTGCCCCCAGAAAATGGCCTTGCGATAGGCATCGCCGCCGTGCAGCCCGGCCGGAATCGCCCACAGCAGGGCAATAAAGGCACCCAGCAGCACCGCGCCCAGCATGCCTGCATACCAGCGACCCCAGACCATTTTTTGCCCCCTGCCCCACCAGGGCGCGAGCAAAGCGACCGGCAGAATTTGCAGCAGGATGGTCGGCCCCTTGGCCAGCAGCCCCAAGCCGAACGCAATGCCGGCCAGCAGCCAGCCCTTGCGCGCTTCGCCCTGCCAGGCCGTGACCACGCCCAGCATGCCGAGCAGCGTACAGCTGGCGATCATCATGTCGAACATGGTGGCGGTGGTGAACACCGCCCACAGCGCGCTGCCCAGCAGGATCAACGGCGCGATTTGTGCAACTTGCGCCTCCTGTGGCCAGAGCCGCCGTGCCAGCCGGATAGTCAGGAACACGCTCGCCAGCGCAAAGAACGAAGGCACCAGCCGCGGCCACCAATCGTTGACGCCGAACACGGCCCAGCCGGCGTTCATCAGCCAGAACAGCAGCGGCGGCTTGTGGCTGTATGCTGCACCGTTGAGCCACGGCACCAGGTAGTCGCCGCGCAGCCACATGTTCCAGGCCACGGTGACGTAACGCGTTTCGTCGATGGGGATATAGGAGCGGCTGAACAGCGAGATCAGCACCAGCAGCAGCCAGAGGCCGGCCAGGGAAAGTGTCTGGCGCGTCATTTGCCCGTGCATGCCTTGAACATATCGCGGTCGGCGCGATAGACGCCGGTCTGGATATCCAGCAGGCCCAGCACGCTATGGAACAGATTGTCGTGCGACAGCGCTGCATCGCGCTGCCCCTGCATGCAGGCCGTGGTCAACCCGCGCCGCTGCTCCATCTGCGGCGACAGCCACAGCACCATGGGCACGTGCTTTTGCACATCGGGCGCGATCAGGTAAGGCAGGCCGTGCAGATAGGTATTGTTCTCGCCCAGCGATTCGCCGTGGTCCGACACATACAGCATGGCCGTGTCGTAATGATCGGCGCGGTCTTTCAGCCATTGCACGGCCTGCGCGAGAAAATGGTCGGTGTAGAGGATGGTGTTGTCGTAGGCGTTGGTCACCTGCTCGCGCGTGCAGCTTTGCAGCGCGTTGCTTTCGCACTCGGGCATGAATTTCTTGTATGCCTTGGGGCTGCGGATGTAATAGGCCGGACCGTGGCTGCCTTTCTGGTGCAGCACGAGAACAATGCCCTTGTGCGGGTCGCCCTGTGTCAGCTTGGCCAGACGTTCGTCCAGCCGGTGCAGCAAGACCTCGTCGTAACACTCCTGCGAGGTACAGAATTCGGGAATGCTCGCATGGCTGAAATCCTCGTTCTGGATATTGCCGCAGGTGCCCTTGCAACCGGCATTGTTGTCGCGCCACAGCACCGCCAGCCCGGCGTGGTCGAGCACGTCGAGCAGGGTCTGGTAATCCGCATCGCGCTTGTCATAGGCCGAGCGCCCCAGGTGCGAGAACATGCAAGGCACCGAGGCCGCCGTGCTGGTACCGCAGGAATACACATGGAGGAAGCTGGTAACGTTTTCTTGCGCCAGCTCGGGGTTGGTGTCGCGCGCATAGCCGTTGAGCGAGAAATTGGCTGCGCGGGCCGTTTCGCCAATCACCAGGACGAACAATGGCGGTTTGCCTGCCTTTGGCCAGGTGGCGCCAGGCTTGGCATCCAGGCCGATAGCCACCATGGGCTTTTTGGGATTTGCAAACGGTTCCAGCGCGATTTCGCCCAGGGCGTAGATCGAGTTGAGCGGATTGATCATGAAGCGAAGCTGCTTGTGGTTGCGCATCATCGAGGCCATGCTCTGGAAGCTCAGCATCACGACGACGACAGCGACCACGACCGCACCCACAAACGTCAGCAGGTTACGCCTGAGCTGCGGCCACAGCGCACGCTGCTTGAGCTCCAGCCGCCACAACCAGGCAACAGGGAGAATAGCCATCAGACCGAGAATGATGCCCAGTTGCAGGCTCAACAGCTCTTTGGATTCGCGCACGTCGGTCTGCAACACATTGACCATCATGGTGCGGTCGATCACGACACCGTAAGTCAGCATGAAATTGGCGCCCAGCGCCGCCGCGACGAGGCAGAAAGCCAGCACCGGCTTGAATGTCCAGCGCCAGGCAAACAGGCTCAGGAAAGCCGCATGCAAGGCGGCAATAAAGGTAAAAAATGCCAGCAGGAAACCTGCGCCGGACCAACCGGCAATTTCCGGCATGCCCCACAAAGCACGCCAGAGCGCGACATTGCCGACCCCGGCCAGCCACAGACTGGTCAACAGAATGAGGGAAACGGTGCCTAAGGGCGGACGGAAAACTTGCAGGATTCTGGTCAGCACAGATTAAGGGGTAGTTCTAAAAATTCAAGTTTCTACCCGTGAAGGGCATCCCCACCAATCTAAGCAGCTGAAGCTGCAAGATTGGTGCGATAAACCAGGCAAGGCGCGAGCGAAAAATTGCGACGCAGCATATATCTGATATGTAAGGAGCGATTCTTCGTGAGCAACGCCGCATGGTGACGAAAATTGGATTTTTAGCGCACTTCTTCTTCGGTGACTTCCGCCAGCACATCATGGTGCTCGCGTTTGATCAGCATCAGATTGCGCGCGTAAACGAAGGTTCCCGGCAACTGGCCGAGAATGATTACCGGCTCGGCCTTATGGATGCCATAGGCCAGCACGGTCAAGCCACCGATCAGACTCAAGTACCAGAAGCTCACGGGGATGACGCTTTTCTGGTGCCGCTCGCTGTGTATCCACTGCACCACAAAGCGCATCATGAACATGGTCTGCCCGAGCAGGCCGACGGCAAGCCAGGCCACATCGGTGGTATCCATGCCGGTGAAATACGCCTGCCACTTGGCGATCAGATGGCCGAGATAGAAGCCTAGTCCGTGATCCAAGATTACTCCTCCGTCGCAATGGGCCGCTTGGCGCGGCGTTGCAGCCACATCACGCCGAACAGGTCGACGATGCCGACCATCAGGCGATCGAGCGTGCCATAGTTGGAAACCCCGCGTTCACGCGGCCGGTGATTGGCCGGTACCGACACCACGCGACCGCCGCGCCGGATCACCAGCGCGGGCAAAAAGCGGTGCATGTGGTCGAAATAAGGCAGGTCGAGAAAGACTTCGCGCGAAAACAGTTTGAGGCCGCAACCGGTATCCGGTGTACTGTCCTGCAGCATGCGCGAACGCACGCCATTGGCGATCACCGAAGAAATCCGCTTGATCCAGGTATCGCGCCGCGCATGGCGACGGTTGCCGCCGACGATCTCCACGCCCGGTTCCAGCGCTGCCATCAGCTTGGGAATATCCGCCGGGTCGTTCTGCCCGTCGCCATCCAGCGTGGCGATCCAGTCGCCCCTGGCCGCCTTCACGCCGCTACGCACCGCTGTACTCTGACCGCAGCTTTTCTCATGGCGGATCACGCGCAATTGCGGGCATGACTTTTTAATTTCCGCCAAGCGCTGCGGCGTCGCATCGGTGCTGCCGTCGTTGACGTAGACGATCTCGTAATCCACCACACCATCCAGCGCGGCGCGGATTTCCGCGATCAGCGGCGCGATGTTGTCCTCTTCGTTGCGGACGGGTACAACCACAGAAAGCAGTCGGATAGACATGGGCGGTCGGGCAATTAAATCGCGGTATTATACCGGTTCGCAATCGATTAACTAGAGTCGTTCCCTGCAGGCCCGATTCCATTCGCCCAAGAAAATCTGACGACCCAATTGATATATAAACACATCGCCATCATCGGAGCCGGCTGGGCCGGCCTGAGCGCCGCCTGCGAGCTGGCTACGCAAGGGATAAAGGTCACTGTGTTCGAAGCCGGCCCCAAGCCCGGCGGGCGGGCGCGCGGGATAGCCCGCAACGGCCTGCAACTCGACAACGGCCAGCACATTCTGCTGGGCGCTTACCGCGAGACGCTGCGCATGATGCGGCGGGTCGGCCTGCAGGAAGAGGACTGTCTGCTGCGGCTGCCGTTACGGCTGTTTTTTCCCGGCCAGCTCGACCTCGCCACGCCACGCCTGCCCGCCCCGCTGCATTTGCTGACGGGGCTGCTGACGGCACAGGGGCTGAGCGGGGCCGAACGCTGGGCGGCACTGCGCCTGATGGCCCGGCTGCGCTTGCAGGATTACCGGCTGGCACAGGATGGCACCGTCGCCGAATTGCTGGCCGGGCAGCCGGAAAAGGTCGTCCGCCTGCTGTGGGAGCCGCTGTGCCTGGCGGCGCTGAATACGCCGATTGATCGTGCCTCGGCGCAGGTGTTTCTCAACGTGTTGCGCGACAGCTTCACTCAAGCACGCTCCGACAGCGATCTGCTGCTGCCGCGCACCGATCTTACTTCCCTGTTTCCTGCTGCTGCCATGCAGGCTATCGTGTCGCATGGCGGCGAGGTACGCCTCGCTACCCGTGTTTCGTCGGTCGAGGCTGCGCCTGACGGCATCGAGGTCAACGGCGAGACGTTCAGCCATCTGGTGTGCGCGGCGGCACCCCATGCCGTCAGCGGGCTGCTGGCGCATGTGCCGGAAATGGCAGAGCCGCTTGGCATGCTTGGCCGATTCGCTTACCAGCCCATCGCTACCGTCTATCTGCAGTACCCGGCCGCAACGCACCTGGCCTTTCCCATGCTGGGCATGACTGGCGGCTACGCACAGTGGGTATTCGACCGCGGCACGCTGTGCGGACTGCCCGGCCTGCTGGCGTGCATCATCAGCGCCGAAGGCCCATATCTGTCGCTGCCGCATGAAACGCTTGCGCAGGCGGTACATGCCGAACTGCAAGCCCTGCTCGGCCCGTTGCACGGATGCGGCGTCGTGACGGCGGGTCGCGCCACCTTTGCCTGCATCCCCGGCTTGCCGCGACCCGCCGTCACGACGCCGCATCCGTGCATTTTTCTTGCCGGCGACTATACCGCCGGCGATTATCCGGCCACGCTGGAAGGCGCTGTACGAAGCGGGGTACAATGCGCGCAATCCTTAATCGCAGCCCTGCAATGAACTACACCGCCCCGCATCAACACCTCAAGGATCGCGTCATTCTCGTCACCGGCGCCGGGCAGGGCATCGGCCGCACCGCCGCTCTGGCCTTTGCCGGACAGGGCGCGACAACCATTCTGGTCGGGCGCAAGGTAAGCAAACTGGAAGAAGTCTATGACGCAATCGTCGCGGCAGAACATCCACAGCCGCTGATTTTTCCGCTGGATCTGGCCAAGGCCGGAGATGCCGAATTCAAGGCGATGGCGGAAGGCATCCACCAGCAACTGGGACGGCTGGACGGCATTTTGCACAATGCGGCGCGCTTCGATAACCTGTGCCCGCTCGAAAACCAGAAAGCCGAACAGATGAACGGCATGTTCAAGGTCAATGTGCTGGCGCCCTTTCTGATCACCAAGCATTGCCTGCCGCTGCTCAAGCGTTCACCGGACGCCTCGGTGATATTCACCTCCACCACGGCGGCGCATCACCCGGCCGCATTCTGGGGGGGCCATGCGCTCAGTAAAAACGCGGCCGAAACCATGGCCAGCATCTGGGCGGAAGAAATGACCACCTTCCCCAACGTGCGCTTCAACACCATCATCCCGGGACCGGTGCAATCGCCGCAACGGCGCAAGTCCCACCCCGGGGAAATGAGCGAGAAACTGCCGCCGCCTGAATCCATCATGCCCTTGTACCTTTACCTGATGGGGCACGACAGTTCCGGCGTCAGCGGGCAGGCGTTCGAAGCGCAAAAACCGATAGCACACTGAACCGATGAAAAACGCACTCGTTCTTTTGCTGCTCGTCCTCGGCACGACAGCGCAGGCCAATGACCAGTTCAGCTTGCAGGCCGATTACGCCAACTCCGAATTGAAGTCGCTCAAGTTCGACTACCGCACGCCGTTGCCGCCGACCGGGGTGTTCATCAACGGCAAGCAGGTACCCGGCTCCGGTTGTTTTGCGCGTGTGCCCGGCAGCGACAACCTGACCGGATTTCTCGAATCCATCAAGAACCAGCCCGGCTATTACTCCGTGGCCGATACCCGCAAACGCATGCAGGAGGCCATGGTCAAGACCAAACTGGAAATCTGGCAGGAAGTGCTGTGCGTTGCGACCGGTACCTTTGCCGAGACAGTCAAGGGCAATCCGGGCAAGTGGAGTTCCATCCCCATTTTTCTGAACGGCAAGCGCCAGGGCGCCTGGAACGAAGTGTTTACCGTGGTGCGGCCGAATCACCTGTATTCGATCACGGTGCATCCACGGCGGACGACCAACGACCCGGCCTACAATTTTGGAAAATAATCAGCCGCGCAGCGCCGTGATCGCCTGATCCACCCGCTCCACCGCCACGACCTCGATCCCGTCAATCTTCTGCCTGGGCTGGTTGGCCTTGGGCACGATGGCTTTGGTGAACCCCAGCTTGGCCGCTTCTTTCAGCCGTTCCTGGCCGCGTTGCACCGGACGCACTTCTCCGGCTAGGCCGACTTCGCCGAACACGATCAGCTTGTCCTGCAGCGGCTTGTCCTTCAATGAAGAAACTATCGCCATCAGCACCGCCAGGTCGGCGGCCGGCTCGGTGATCCTGACCCCGCCCACCGCATTGATGAACACGTCCTGATCGAAGCAGGCCACTCCCGCATGCCGGTGCAGCACCGCCAGCAGCATGGCCAGACGGTTCTGCTCCAGACCGACGCACAGACGCTTGGGATTGGGTGCATGCGCTTCATCCACCAGTGCCTGCACTTCCACCAGCAAGGGGCGTGTGCCTTCCTGCGTCACGGTGATGCAGGAGCCGGCCACCTGCTCGGAATGGTGCGACAGAAACAACGCCGAGGGGTTGCTGACTTCGCGCAGCCCTTTCTCCGTCATCGCGAACACGCCCAGTTCGTTGACCGCGCCGAAGCGGTTCTTGAACGCGCGGATGAGGCGGAAGCTGGAATTGGGGTCGCCCTCGAAATACAGCACGGTATCGACGATGTGCTCCAGCACGCGCGGCCCGGCCAGCGCGCCCTCTTTGGTGACATGGCCGACCAGGATGACGTTGATGCCAAGCTGCTTGGCGAGCCGGGTCAATTGGGCGGAACATTCGCGCACCTGTGCGACCGAACCGGGCGCGGATTGCAGCGCCTCGGAATACATGGTCTGGATGGAGTCGATCACGGCAACATCCGGCTTGTGCGATTGCAGGATGGCGAGGATTTTCTCCAGGCTTATTTCCGCCAGCAACTCCAGCGGCCGCGCATCCAGTCCCAGACGTTTGGCCCGCATGGCGATCTGCTGCGCGGACTCTTCGCCGCTCACATACAGCGCACGGCGCTGTCCGCCGATATGGCAAAGCGTTTGCAGCAGCAAGGTGGATTTGCCGATGCCGGGATCGCCGCCGATCAGCACTACCCCGCCCGGCACCAGGCCGCCGCCGAGCACACGGTCGAACTCCTCGATGCCGGTAGGCTGGCGCGGCACCTCGGCCGCTTCGACCTCGGATAGCTTTTGCACGCCGCTGGTCTGCGCCAATGACGCATAACGATTGGTCGGCGCCGTCTCGGCGATGCTTTCCACCAGAGTGTTCCAGGCCGTGCAATGCGGGCACTGGCCTTGCCACTTGGGCGATTGGCCGCCGCATTCGGTGCAGGTGTAGACGGTTTTTGCTTTAGCCATTACAACTCCACCACCGGCACCCGCGGCGCGACTGCGCATAACAGCTCGTAACCAACCGTGCCAGCAGCAGTCGCCACCTCATCCACCGGAACATGTGTACCCCACAATTCGACCGGACTACCGGCCTGCGCCCGAGGAACGCCGGTGAGATCGACGCACAGCATGTCCATCGAAACGCGGCCCAGCGTACGCGTAAGCTGCCCAGCCACCAGTACCGGCGTGCCGGTCGGCGCGTGGCGCGGGTAGCCGTCGGCATAGCCGCAGGCCACCACGCCGACAGGCATCGGCTTATCTGCCGTGAACAGTTGGCCGTAGCCTACGCAATCGCCGGCAGAGAGGTTCTGCACGGCGATGATTTCGCTCGATAGCGTCATCGCGGCTTGCAGACCGATCTCGGCGGCGCTCTGGTCGGCAAACGGGGTGGCGCCGTACAGCATGATTCCCGGCCGCACCCAGTCGGCGTGACTTTCCGGGTAGCGCAGGATGGCTGCAGAATTGGCCAGGGATTTGGGGCGGCTGATTTCTTCGGTCAGCGCGTTGAAGCGCTCCAACTGAACAGCGACACCTTGCGGAGCATCGGCGCTGGCGAAGTGCGACATCAAGGTGAGTTCGCGTACCGACTTGCAGACCCGGAGCCGGTCGTAGACGGCCCAGAAACGCGCCAGCGGCAGGCCGAGGCGGTTCATGCCGGTATTGAGCTTGATGAAGACATCCAGCGGGCTGTCGACGGCGGATTTCTCCAGCATCAGCAGTTGCTCTTCGTTGTGAACAACGATGGATAGATTGTGTAGCGCGGCAACCGCCACTTCGTCAGCCGTAAACAGCCCTTCGAGCAGAACGATGGTTTGCCTGAAGCCGGCCTCACGCAGGGCTATACCCTCCTCCACACGCAGTACGGCAAAGCCATCAGAATCGGCCAAAGCCTCTGCCACGCGCAGCATGCCGTGACCATAACCATTTGCCTTGATGACGGCGAGCGTTTTCGAGCGGGGAGCGCGGGAACGGACCAGCGCCAGATTGTGCCGCAACGCGGCAGTGTGGATAGTTGCCTTAATGGGCCGCATCAATAGTCCGACGCCACCATGCCGCCCGAGGCGAAATTCTCGAAGCGGGTATTCTCACCGAGGAAGGTGAGGCGCACAGTGCCGATCGGGCCGTTACGCTGCTTGCCGATGATGCATTCGGCCGACCCCTTGAACTGGCTGTCCTTGTTGTAGACCTCGTCGCGATAGAGAAAGAGGATGACGTCGGCGTCCTGTTCGATGGCGCCGGATTCGCGCAAGTCGGACATCACCGGACGCTTGTCGGTACGGTCCTCGATCTTGCGGTTGACCTGCGACAGCGCGATCAGCGGCACGTCGAGCTCTTTGGCCAGAGACTTCAGCGAACGGGAGATTTCCGAGACTTCGGTCGCACGGTTTTCGGTCTGGCGCACCGAGGTCATCAGCTGCAGATAGTCGACCACGATCAGGCCGAGCTCCTTGCCTTCGTGCGCGGCCACCGAGCGTTTGAGGCGACGGGCGCGCGCGCGCAGCTCCATGGCATTGATGCCGCCGCTTTCGTCGATGTGGATGGGCGCTTCGTTGAGCCTGCCCAGCGCGTAAGTGAGGCGCTCCCAGTCTTCATCCTCCAGCCGGCCGGTGCGCATTTTGTGCTGGTCGATACGGCCGACTGAGCCGATCAGGCGCATGGCCAGCTGCGTGCTAGGCATTTCCAGACTGAACACGGCCACGGCCTTGTCGGCATTGAGCGCGACGTGTTCGGCGATATTGAGCGCGAATGCGGTTTTACCCATGGCCGGACGCCCGGCGATGATGATGAGTTCGCCGCCGTGCATGCCCGAGGTCATCGCATCCAGGTCGCTGAAGCCGGTCGGCACCCCGGTAACGCCGGTCGGGTCGTCCATGTTGGACAACTCGTCCAGTTTTTCCACCACCATCGGCAGCACGGATTTGATTTCGACAAAGCCCTGGGATGCGCGGGCACCGTGCTCCTTGATCTCGAAGATCTTGGCCTCGGCCTCGTCCAGCAGCCGGGCCGCATCCTTGCCCTGCGGGTTGAAGGCGCTCTCGGAAATGTTGGTACCGACCTCCACCAGCCGGCGCATGATGGCACGTTCGCGCACGATCTCGGCATAACGGTGGATATTGGCCGCACCGGGCACGTTCTGCACCAGTGCCCCCAGATAGGCGATGCCGCCGACGCTGGACAGCTCACCGCTGTTTTCCAGCGACTCGGCGACGGTGATGATGTCTGCCGGCTTGGTATGTTCGACCAGGCGCGAAATATGCTGATAGATCAGCTTGTGGTCATAGCGGTAGAAATCGTCGATGCCCAGCTTGTCGGCAATGCGGTCCCAGGCGTCGTTTTCCAGCAGCAAGCCGCCCAGTACGGACTGCTCGGCTTCGACCGAATGCGGGGGGAGTTTGAGAAATTCTAGGGTATCGTCGGCCATGGTCAATTATAACAGTTCGCCCTTGCGGCTAGCCCAGCTCAAGTCGATTGGACGTAAACTGGTTGCTGTCGCGCAACCGCTCGACCAGCTCCAGGAAGGGAATCTGCGGGTGGTCTTTCTCCAGCGCCCTGGCGCGGTCCCGCAGGGTTTTCCAGCGCAGGTCGCCGGCGTCGCGCTTGAAGCCGAATATCAGGATATTGCCGGGGCGGCCGGTCGGCAGCACCAGCACACGGCCAGAGCAGGCTTGCTCGATCCGCTGCAGATAAACATCGAAGTTCCTGTCGCTGCCCCACAGGTTGACGATGAGTATGCCGTCACGCGTCAGCGCATCGAGACAGCTATCGTAGAACTCCGGCGAAGTCAGCCCCGGCGCCAGGCCATTGGCATCGAACGCATCCAGCATCAGCACATCGGCGGACTCGGGGTTTTCCCTGACATGCACGATGCCGTCGCCCTCGATGACGCACAAGCGCTCATCATCCGGCGGCAGGAAAAATGGCCCGCGCGCCGCCGCAATCACAGCCGGATTGAGTTCCACCGCGGTCACGCGCATAGCCGGCAGGTAATGGTGGATAAACTTGGGAATAGAGCCGCCGCCGAGTCCGATGATCAACACCTCGCGCAACTCCTTGGCGAACAGCAGGAACATCATCATGCCGCGCGAATAGGACAGTTCGAGATCATACGGGGCGGTAACCCGCATCGCGCTTTGTACCGTGATACTGCCAAGATGCAGGGCGCGAACACCGTCGAGCTCGCTGATTTCGACATCGGGGAAATTATCGTCGCTGCGCGCCAAAAAGCGCCCTACTTTGCGGATTCCGCGTCCAAACTGCATGCCAATCTCCGGCTACCCGTGAAGAAAGGCGATATTCTAGCCGCTAGCGAGCGCGCAACAAACCACATCCTTGGAATCCGGAAAATATCTGCCGTAACAGACCGGGAGACGATGAAAATTCTTGAAGTGACTGAAGGTACTGGAGAAGCGTTGAAGCGAATGCTCAACGCTTCCTGATGGAAACGGAGAAAACGCGAATACCGTTTAGCTCTTCTTCTGCTCGCGCTCCGTCAACTTCACGGCAACGATTACCAACCCTGTAAATGCTACCAGCAAACCGAAGGCGGCCCCCATTACTTGCATACTCAACATCAACATCTCCCTGACTGAATTAATTAATTTAGGTTGGATTTACAGCGCGCGGCAGTTTAGCATGAAAATATCGAATACCCTACTACATTACTCGGATTAAGGACTTTATCAAGTTACAGCATTGTCCCCAGCGGAATCAGTGCCGCCTGGCCGTAATAGGCACCCTGCTCATCCAGCAAATTCCACACCGTGGCATTGCGAATCATGAAACGCCGGCCGCTCGCGGCGATACGGATGCCGGAGTAGTCGTCGATGTAACCGTCACGTGCAACCCGTGCCAGCAGGCGCGCCCGTTCTTCCCGCTCCACCGGCCCGGCGGACAGGCGCGAAGGCAGTTGCGTGAACTGCGCCCACGACATCTCGAACAGCTGCAACGCCGTCCGGTTGGCGTAGTTGAATACCGGATCGGCTTCGATACCATGCGAAACCAGGCCGAATGATGCGGTATCCAGCCATGCAACAGCGGCCTGATCGTCAATATCCGCGGGCATCAGCGGCCTGCCCAGCCAGTGCTGGTAGCTGTTGCGCAGAAGGGCGATATGGGTCATCAGATTTTTCATGTTGTCATCGTACTGAAATTCCAGTCGTATCACCAAGCCATCATCAACCAAGGACTAGCCGCTTTGTGATAAATTGCGCCACTCCGACTTTATACCCCACCAGCCATCATGGCGGTTGTAAAAGACATCACCATTGCCGAAGTTCCGGGCAAATTCGACGACATCCTCGACGTGCGTTCTCCCGCCGAGTTTGCCGAAGACCATATTCCGGGCGCAATCAGCGTGCCGGTGCTGGACAACGACGAACGCGCCCGTATCGGCACGATCTACACCCAGGTTTCCGTATTCGAGGCGCAACGGCAAGGCGCAGCGCTGATCGCCCGCAACATCGCGCAGCATCTCGATACCACGCTCAGGGACAAGCCAAAACAATGGCGGCCGCTGGTATATTGCTGGCGCGGCGGGCAACGCAGCGGCGCTTTGGCGCATATCCTGGCGCAAGTAGGCTGGAAAACCGGCCGGCTGCAAGGCGGCTACAAGTCTTACCGCCGCCACGTCATCGACAGCCTGGCAAGTGCGCCGGACACGCTTGAATTCAAAGTCGTTTGCGGAGCCACCGGTTCCGGCAAAAGCCATCTGTTGCAGACACTGGCAGCCAAAGGTGCGCAAGTGCTGGATCTGGAGCGGCTGGCGCAGCACCGCGGCTCATTGCTCGGCAACCTGCCGAACGAGGCACAGCCTTCGCAGAAAATGTTCGAAACCAGACTGTGGGACGCCCTGCGCAATTTCCGTCCCGACCGCCCGGTGTATGTCGAAGCGGAAAGCCGCAAGGTGGGCATATTGAACGTGCCCGATGCGATTTTGCACCGCATGCGCGCCTCGTCCTGCATTGCGGTCGAGGCGCCGCTGCCGGCACGCGTCGATTTCTTGCTGCAAGACTACGCGCACTTTTTGCAGAATCCGCAGTTGCTTGAAGACAATCTGCGCAAGCTGACCGAATTGCACGGCCACAAGATCATCGACGCCTGGTGCGATCTGGTGCACCAGGGCCAATGGCCGGCGCTGGTGGAGAGGCTGCTGGCCAATCACTACGATCCGGCTTACCGCCGATCTTCCGTTGCCTGCTACCCGCAGCTGAAAGACGCCCTTGTCCTGCAGGCGCTGCAACTCGATGCCGCCGGCTTCGAACTGGCCGCGGACGAATTATTGTCGAAAGAAAACCAACCATGACCCCCATCAAGCTCACCCAGTTCTCGCACGGCGGCGGTTGCGGCTGCAAGATCGCGCCTGCCGTTTTATCCCAGATCCTGTCCAAGCTGCCGCAAGCCGGCATGTTCCCCGATTTGCTGGTGGGGCTGGAGTCGAGCGACGATGCTGCGGTATACCGGCTCAACGACAGCCAGGCCATCATCGCCACCACCGACTTTTTCATGCCTATCGTCGACGACGCCTACGATTTCGGCCGCATCGCGGCGACCAACGCCTTGTCCGATGTCTATGCCATGGGCGGCCAGCCCATATTCGCGCTGGCCGTGGTCGGCATGCCCATCGACAAACTGCCGCTGGAAACCATACAGCAAATCATGGCGGGAGGCGCCGCCGTGTGCCAGGCGGCCAGCATCCCGATTGCCGGGGGCCATTCCATCGATTCACCGGAGCCGATTTACGGCCTGGTGGCGCTGGGACTGGTGCATCCGGACCAGGTCAAGCGCAACGATCAGGCCCGCGCCGGCGATGTGCTCGTGCTCGGCAAGCCGCTGGGGGTTGGCGTGTTGAGTGCGGCACTGAAAAAAGGCGAACTGGATGCCGAAGGCTACCGGCAGATGCTGGACGTCACCACCCGCCTCAACCGGGCAGGCACGGCGCTGGCGCAAATCGACGGGGTGCATGCGATGACCGACGTTACCGGCTTTGCCCTGCTCGGCCACCTGCTGGAAATCTGCCGCGGCTCGCAACTTGCAGCCAGTATAGAATTCAAGCGGATTCCCGTCATCCCAACCGCCCTGCAACTGGCACAGGCCGGCTACGCTACCGGCGCCGCCGCCCGCAACTGGGCCAGCTACTGTGCCGAGGTCAACCTGGCCGACGGCATTGAAGAATGGCAGCGCAAGCTGCTATGCGACCCGCAAACCAGCGGCGGGCTGCTGGTCAGTTGCAGTCCGCAATGTGTGGATCAGGTGCTGGCGGCATTCCATGCCGACGGCGCCACGGATGCCGCAATCATTGGTGAAATGCAGGCCGGCACAACGCAAGTCCGGATCAGGCCGTAACTTCTGCCGTAGCCGGTGCTTCCAGTTTGGCCGCGAAGCGGCAATGCAGCTCCATCATGAGCGGGTCGACGCGTTCGATCTTGAGCCGTACGCGTTCGCCTGCTGCCATTTCCGGCAGGCTGGGCACCTTGGTGATGAAGAACATGCCGTCCAGCCGCACCAGATTCTCGCGCCAGACCGTGGCGTCGATTTCCTGCAGATTCTCCTGAATCAGGTACTGCAGACACCAGTAGCGCTCCATGCGGGTCTGGAACTCGTTGTAGGCGTTGTAGGTGATATCGAAATTGCGCATGGCGTCGGTCAGCGCCTCGCTGCCTTTGGGGTACGGCACTTCGCTGCCTTGCAGCAGCGCGATCATCTGGCGCTGGTTGATGAGGTCAACCGCGCGGCGTAGCGGCGACGTGCACCAGGCATACTGCGCCACACCCAAGCCCTGATGCGGCTCGGCATTGGTGGTCATGTAGACCTTGCCGCCGGATTGCGCGCGGTAAATGCCGGGCAGGCCGTGCTCGGCCAGCATGCCGCCCCAGTGCGCGTTGGCATAAATCATCAGTTCCGCCACCAGCTTGTCCATCGGCGAGCCGCGCTTGCGCTCGACGATACGCACCTTGCCGTCTTCGACGTAAAAATTGTAATCGACCTGCGGCGCACGGTTAGGATCGTGCTTGCCGCGCGCCTTTTCCATCGCCTCGGCCAACTGGTGCAACGCCAGCAGGCGTTCCCAGTGGCTGTGGCCGCTGTGCTCGGCTAGCGTGTCTTCGTTGAAATGCGGTTCCAGCGTGTCGTGGCGCAGGTTTTCGGCCACATGCACCATCTCCACCCGGCTCTGGTTGGAAACGATGCTCAGGTCGGGTGCCACCTCCAGATACAGCGACAGCGCCGGGCGCCAGTGACCCTCGAGCAGGCTGTAAGGTGCAACGGTGTCCTCCGGCAGCATGGTGATCTTGTTGCCGGGCATGTAGACCGTGGACAGGCGCTTCATCGCCACGGCATCGAGCTCGGAACCCGGCACCACGCCTAAAGAAGGTGCCGCGATGTGGATGCCGATGCTGACATTGCCGTTGGGCAGGTCATGCACGGAAAACGCATCGTCGATTTCCGTGGTCGAGCTGTCGTCGATACTGAATGCCTCGACTTCCGCCCGCGGCAGATCGTCCGGCACGCTGACCGGTGCATGCGCGGCGAAGCCCACGCCATTCGGGAAATATTCGCGCAGAAATGCTCCCAGATGATAGTCGTGCACCGATGGGATGCCACCGCAGGCTTCGAGCAGCTTGAGGTGGCTGGAATTGCTTGCAATTGCCGCCTCGTCCAGCGCTTTCCATTCCAGCGCGTTCTTGTCCGGCTCGTAGAGCAGCATGTCGAGCTTGCTTGCAAATTCGGACGGTAGCGTATGTGCCTTCAGCAGTTCAACATATTCGGCCACCTTCTCCGCCTGCAGACGCTTGCGCTCCTGCGCCGCGAGCGCCGCCTTGAGGTTGTCTTCCGGCGCGGCCTTGTAGCGGCCCTTGCCCTTGCGATAAAAATACATGGGCGCAGCATGCAGGCTGATCGCGGTCGCCGCCGCCTGCACCGGCGTGGGCTTGCCGCCGTAGTATTCGACCGCGATTTCGTCGAAGCCGAATTCGTCCTCGCCGCAGCATTCCCACAGAAAATCCGCCGCCAGCGATTCGGCCTCGAGCTGCGCCTGCTCCATGAAGCCCGCCAACGCACCATCGAACTTGAGCAACACATTGGCCGATTTGATCTTGCTGCGTTTGCCGGAAACCGATTCCACCTGCAGCGAGCCGGGGTTCTCGGTCATGACCGAGGCCACCTTGAAACTGCCATCTTCTTCGTAAAAAACGTTCAAACCGGGTGCCTGCTGAGGTAAATGCAATGGCGCGCATTTTACGCTATCGACAATGCGTTGGTGCGCGAGCTAGCTGGGAAAGAGGTATTGCGTTCCAGTCGGGTGATTCACCGCTATCGGTGTATATTTCATTCGTTAGCGGCGCAAAACAAAGCCGACTAGACTGCGACCGGCGCCTTGATGGCCGGATGCGGATCATAGTGCTCCAGCGTGAAGTCTTCGAATTTGAAACCGAAAATATCCTTCACATCAGGATTGATGCGCATGGCCGGCAATTGGCGCGTCTCTCGTGACAACTGCTCACGCGTCTGGTCGAGGTGATTGAGGTAAAGGTGCGCATCGCCCAGCGTATGCACGAAATCGCCGAGCTTGAGGCCACACACCTGTGCCACCATCATGGTCAGCAAGGCGTATGAAGCGATATTGAACGGTACGCCGAGAAAGATATCGGCGCTACGTTGATACAACTGGCAACTCAACTTGCCGTCGGCTACATAAAACTGGAAAAACGCATGGCACGGCGGCAACTTCATCCGATCGACATCGGCGACGTTCCAGGCGGACACGATCAGGCGACGCGAGTCCGGGTTCTTCCTGATCATCTCCACGACCTGGGAGATTTGATCGATATGCGTACCGTCCGGCTTCGGCCAATTGCGCCACTGGTAGCCGTACACCGGGCCGAGATTACCGTTTTCGTCCGCCCATTCGTCCCAGATGCTGACGCCGTTATCCTTGAGATACTTGATATTGGTGCTGCCCTGCAGGAACCACAGCAACTCGTGGATGATGGACTTGAGATGAACCTTCTTGGTCGTCAGCAGTGGAAAGCCTTCTGCCAGATCAAAGCGCATCTGGTGGCCGAATACCGACAGCGTGCCGGTACCGGTGCGGTCTTCCTTCTTGTTGCCGTGTTCCAGCACATGGCGCATCAAGTCGAGATAGACCTTCATCCTGTTTATCCTTTATGTATGTTCAACGATGAACTTCTTCACCGCTTCGACATCGGCGTCCATCACCACGAAGCGTTGCGGCAGGTTTTCCAGACCGACCAAATCGGCCGGACGTTCCGGGGCATGACCCAGCGCCTCCTGGATCGCATCCTCGAATTTTGCCGGTAGTGCGGTTTCCAGCACCACCAGGGGCACGCCGCGTTCACGGCATTCCAATGCCACCTTGACGCCATCAGCGGTATGGGTATCGATGGTGACGCCATACGCCTCATTCACCCAGCGGATCATTTTCATGCGCATTTCGTGGTTACTGGAACCGGAGACAAAACCATATTCGGCCACCCTGGAAAAATAGCCGCCGTCATTGAGGTCGAACGCCCCGCCATCATCCACCCTGGCCCACAACTCGCGCATCTTGGCACCATCGCGCCCGACCAGATCGAACACGAAGCGCTCGAAGTTGGAGGCCTTGCTGATGTCCATGGACGGGCTGCTGGTGTGATAGGTATGCGCCGAATCGCGCGGACGGTACACACCGGTACGGAAAAACTCGTCAAGCACGTCGTTTTCGTTGGTCGCCACCACCAGCCTGGCTATCGGCAGCCCCATCATGCGCGCGATGTGCCCGGCGCAGACGTTGCCGAAATTGCCGGAAGGCACGGCAAAGCTGACTTTTTCGTCGTTGCTGCGCGTGACGGCGAAATAGCCCTTGAAATAGTAAACAATTTGCGCTGCGACGCGTGCCCAGTTGATCGAATTGACCGCGCCGATCTTGTGCTGTGCCTTGAAGGCATGATCGTTGGACACGGCCTTGACGATATCCTGCGCGTTGTCGAACACGCCCTTGACCGCGATATTGAATATGTTGGGGTCTTGCAGGCTGAACATCTGCGCGGTCTGGAAGCGGCTCATCTTCTGGTGCGGCGACAGCATGAACACGCGAATGCCCTGCTTGCCGCGCATCGCGTATTCGGCAGCGGAGCCGGTATCGCCCGAAGTCGCCCCCAGAATGTTGGTTTCACGCCCGGTCTTGGCCAGCACGTACTCGAACAGATTACCGAGCAACTGCATCGCCATGTCCTTGAACGCCAAGGTCGGGCCATTGGAAAGAGACAGCAGGAACAGCCCGTCTTCGAGTTTCACAATCGGCGTGATGTCTTCGGCGTTCTGGCCTTCGCGCACGTGGCAATACACATCCGCCGTATAAGTCTTATTGACGATGTCACGCAGGTCTTGCGTCGGGATGTCGTCGGCAAAACGCGACAGGATGGTAAATGCCAGTTCACGATAATTCATGCCGCGCATCGCAGCCAGATCGGTTTCGCTGAACTGTGGATAGCTTTCCGGCAGGTACAGGCCGCCATCGGGCGCCAGGCCGCCCAGCAGGATTTCAGAGAAGGTCTGCGCGGGCGAGTTGCCGCGGGTACTGATGTATTTCATTTGCCCAGTTCTTCCATGCGGATACGCGTCACCTTGCCGGTAATCGTCGGTAGCAGCTCGATTTTCGCAATCGCCTGATTGATGTTCTTTTCCACCGTGATGTGGGTGAGGATGATGATGTCGGCGCGGTCTTCACCTTCGGCCGGTTCCTTCTGCATCATGGCGTCGATGGAGATTTCCAGGTCGGCCAGGATGCGCGTCACCTCAGCCAGCACGCCCGGCTTATCCAGCGCACAGAGGCGCAGGTAATAGGCCGAGCGGACTTCGTCCATCGGCAGGATGGGCAGGTCGGACAGCTGATCGGGCTGGAAGGCCAGATGCGGCACGCGGTGATGCGGATCGGCAGTGTGCATGCGAGTGACATCTACCAGGTCGGCAATAATCGACGAAGCGGTCGGCTCGGCTCCCGCGCCCGCACCGTAATACAGTGTCGGTCCGACGGCATCGCCCTTGACCAGCACGGCGTTCATCGCGCCGTTAACGTTGGCGATCAGGCGCTTTTCCGGGATCAGTGCCGGATGCACACGCAGTTCCACGCCCTGCCCGGTGTGCTTGGTGATGCCCAGCAATTTGACCCGGTAGCCCAACTCTTCGGCATACCGGATGTCGTCGCCGGTGAGCTTGGTGATGCCTTCGGTATAAGCCTTGTCGAACTGCATCGGGATACCGAAGGCAATCGCGGCCATGATGGTGAGCTTGTGCGCGGCGTCTATGCCTTCCACATCGAAGGTCGGATCGGCTTCGGCGTAACCCAGACGTTGCGCATCCTTCAGCGCCACGTCGAAATCCAGACCCTTCTCGCGCATCTCGGTGAGGATGAAGTTGGTCGTACCGTTGATGATGCCGGCGATCCACTCGATACGGTTGGCGGTCAGGCCTTCGCGCAGCGCCTTGATGATGGGGATGCCGCCAGCCACAGCAGCTTCGAATGCGACGATCACGCCCTTCTTTTGTGCGGCCGCGAAAATCTCGTTGCCATGCACGGCCAGCAGCGCCTTGTTGGCCGTTACCACGTGCTTGCCGTTTTCGATGGCCTTGAGTACAAGCTCCTTGGCGACGGTATAGCCGCCGATGACCTCCACCACGATGTCGATGCTGGGGTCGTTGACCACGGCAAATGCGTCGTCAGTCACCTCGACCTTGCCGCCGGTCACCGACTTGGCAAGCTCCAGGTTACGATCAGCCACCTTGACGATCTGGATCGGGCGTCCGGCGCGGCGGGTGATTTCCTGCTGGTTACGGGTAAGTACGGTGAAAGTGCCGCCACCGACAGTGCCGATGCCGAGCAAGCCTACGTTGATGGGTTTCATAAAAAATACTTCGTGAAATGTGAAAGGTGAAAGGTGAAACGTGTCGGGTTTCGTGCTTTTTCATTTCACTTTTCACCTTTCACGTTTCACGCCATTAATTGCCGTGCTTCTTGCGGTATTGCTCCAGAAAGCGCGCAATGCGGCCGATAGCCTCGGTCAGGTCATCCGCATTGGGCAGGAACACCACGCGGAAGTGGTCGGGCGTCGGCCAGTTGAAGCCGGTGCCTTGCACCAGCAGCACGCGCTCCTGCTCCAGCAATTCGAGGATGAACTGCTTGTCGTCGCTGATCGGGTAAACCTTGGGATCGAGCCGTGGGAACAGATACATCGCGCCTTTTGGCTTGGAGCAAGTCACCCCCGGAATATCGGTCAGCAGTTTCCAGGCAAGGTCGCGCTGGCGGCATAGCCGACCACCCGGCACCACCAGTTCGTGGATGCTCTGGTAACCACCCAGTGCGGTCTGGATGGCGAATTGTCCCGGCACGTTGGCGCACAGGCGCATCGAGGCCAGCATATTGAGGCCCTCGATATAATCCTTCGCATGTTTTTTCTCGCCGGAGACCACCATCCAGCCGGCCCGGTAACCGCAGGAACGGTAATTTTTCGATAGCCCGTTGAAAGTGATGAACAGTACATCGTCGGCCAGCGAGGCAATCGAGGTATGCTCATTGCCGTCATACAGCACCTTGTCGTAGATCTCGTCGGCAAAAATGATCAGCCCGTGGTGACGGGCAATCTCGATAATGCCTTCCAGAATCTCGCGCGGGTACAGCGCCCCGGTCGGGTTGTTGGGGTTGATGATGACGATACCGCGCGTATTGGCGTTGATCTTGTTCTCGATGTCCTGCAGATCGGGCATCCAGTCCGAAGCCTCGTCGCATAGATAATGGCGCGGCGTACCTCCGGACAGGCTCACTGCCGCCGTCCACAGCGGGTAATCCGGTGCCGGCACCAGAATCTGGTCACCGTTGTTGAGCAGCGCGTTCATCGCCATCACGATCAGCTCGGAAACGCCGTTGCCGATGATGACATCGTCGGTCGTCACGCCGGCGATGTTCTTCTGCTGCGTGTAATGCACGATGGCGCGGCGGGCCGCAAACAGTCCCTTGGAATCGCTGTAACCCGAGGCGTCCGGCAGGTTGTGGATCACGTCCTGCACGATCTCTTCCGGCGCTTCGAAGCCGAACGGCGCCGGATTGCCGATATTCAGCTTGATGATGCGATGGCCTTCGTCTTCCATCTCCCGCGCTCGCGCCAGCACCGGCCCACGGATGTCGTAGCAAACGTTATTGAGCTTGGTGGATTTGAGTATGGGCTGCACGGCTGAGAAAACTGGCTGATTTGAAAGTCGCATATTCTAACATCGAAACCGATCGCCCCGCAGGCGTTGACAAAGCCCACCGCGCAGCCGCATGATGAAACCATTCACTCAACGGAAAACACCATGCCTCACGAACTAAAAGACCAGGAAATCGCCATGCTGCGCACCGAGCTTGAAATGCTCATGAAGGAACGCGAGGCGCTGTTGCAAGTAACCGGTGCTGCGGCCGGGCTGATTGCCGAACTGGATAGCTTCGACATCCCCAGCACAGCGATGGAAGCAGCCGAACTACTCTCTGCGCACGTCAACGCACTACCGGACGAAACCCTGCAGGATGCGCTGAGCGCAGTCGATGCGCACAGCATCGGCTGAGCAACAGTTTCTAGCGGCAACTTCCTATCGAATCGGCGGCACACACCCGGCCATCCGTCCAAGTCGCTCCCGCCAGCTTGGCGCCGTCGAAAACAGCTCCATCCACACGGGCACCGTCGAGGTTGGCATAAGACAGATTGGCACCGGTAAATCTGGCCCTCTTCAAGTCGGCATCGCGCAAATCAGCCCCCGCCAGCACGAGCCCGGACTTGTCGCAGCCGTGCCAATCAACCCGACTGACAGGCTGTGCATCGCAGGACGCAGCCCGCAGGCCAAGATCGATAGGCGGTTCCTGCGAACCGAAACGATGGATCATCAAAGCTACCCCCAGTAAAGCAGAGCAGAAAAGCGTTGCCGCCATGATGCTTTTGCCGGGGCGACGGCTTTTCAGCCATTGATCGACCTCGGCGACGGTCTCCCGGTAACTGTGCTGCTCGACAGTTTCCGGCGTTTTGCGACGTTCCCTGCCGCTGCGCGCAGCCGCCCATGAGGCCATATCTTCAGGAGTTTCCCGGCTACGCGGGTCAACCTGCTTGCGTTCATCGGCATGGCGCAGGATGGCTTGCAGGCGCTCTTCGCGCCATGCCGGATCGGACGACAACCCCATGTGGCTACCGACCATACGGTGGAGTTGTGCAAGTATTTCCGGCGTACTCTCGTAGGACTGCCAGAAATGCCCATCCATGCTGATTAAATCATCGGCCACGATACGCCCGAGCAGGACATGTTGCAGAATGACATTCTCCGGGAACGGGCCGGTTACCTGCTCGCCCCGCTTGACCTGCCAGACACGATAGGCGCTCATGCCTTGGCTTTTGCCAAGTGCGCCATGCCAAGCGCAGCTTGGGTACAGAGTTTTTTGAATTTTTCGTAGTGTTCGAGATCGACTGCACCGCCATCGCCATAAAACATGCCAATGACCTTGCCGTTGAGCGCAAACGACATGGCACAGAAATCACGGCCGGAAGTCGTCCTGACGATATCCTCGCTCAGGTAGCCCGCATATTTGGCGCGGTTCTCACTCGTGATGTGAATCGCCTGCGGCTTGCTCATCAGCACGCTGAACAGATGCTTGTCAGCCATGTTGAAACGGAATCCCTTGAGTGGCGCGCCCTCCTCTGCGCCGACCACGGACTTGGCCGCCAGGGCGCTGCGATCTTGCGTCAACAGCGCAAAGACCACGCGCTCTAGTCCCACGCCCCGGCGCATGCCACGCATGACCAGAACCAGCAATTCGTGCAGGGTCAGCGTGCCATCCAGATGATGGGCAATTTCATCCATGACGGACTGGAAAGGATCGCTTTCTTCAGCCGCCGGTTGAGACACCTGAGCTGCGTCGGTTTGCGCCTGCTGATTTTGCTGGTCTGGCGGCCAGTCACCCGGCAGCATCGGCAGCCAGGTTGCCGCAGGGTGCGCCGATCCAAAGACACGCCGCCTCGCGGCATCGGCCGCCGTGCGATGCACTTGCGCCACCACGTCGTCACAGTGCAGACGGCGCGTTTCGGCGATCGCATCGAAATCGGACGACAATGCCGCTCCATGCCATCCCCATTCCGCATTGCTCGCCAGCCGGCTGGCGAGCATGACGCAGCGAGGACGCACATGCGCTTCGCACTGCGCCGGCTGCATGGCAGTCGTCACCAACGGCGGCATGTTCCATTGCTCGGCCAGAGCGACCGACAACTGATCGATGGTGAAGCCGAAGACTTCCTGCTCGGCGGCCACCCCGGCGTTTTTTCGACGCGCCTTGTCCACGGTCACCAGTTGATCCGGGGCAGCCGCCCACAACACCATCTCGCCAAGCTCCTGCAACAGTGCGGCGATGTATACCTCCTCCACACTGGTATCGAGCCGCTGCACAGCCCATTCACGCGCCTGTGTCGCTGCGTGGTAGGCGCGCGCGGCGGTACGCTGCAAACCCTGCTGCACGGCTGGCGGAAGCGAGTCCTCCAGCGTGGGGGTCGCACCAAGCCGATTGAAAATAGGCTCCAGCCCCAGCATCATCACTGCATGCTCCGCCGTGGCGATACGCTGCGCGAAAGCACCGGCCTTGTTGGCGTTCGCCAGTCGCATCAGCTTGAGCGTCATCATCGGATCGGGCAACACAATCGCGGCAATCTGCGCCGCCGAGACGTCCGGCTTGTCCCGCAGTTTGCCCAATTCCAGCAAGGTCGCCTGCAGAACGGGGGGCTCTTGCGGGGTCAGATGCGACACCCATTCGTCAAAATTACCTGGCAACATCCATAATTCCTCGCGCGCGAGATTATTTTCGGGATTATTTCCGCCTGCAAAGCGCCATGGTTGCGGGAAACAGCGTTTCATAGCAGAATCGCAGCCATATTCTAATCATACAAGCATAACAAGCAAGGATTTAGTAAATGAATCTGATTGTCGGCGTTCTTATCGTCCTCGGTGCAATCATCGGGGGCTATGTGCTGGAACATGGTCATCTTGCTGCGCTTTTCCAGCCGGTAGAATTGCTGATTATTGGCGGCGCTGCATTTGGCGCAACATTCATCTCCCACCCCATGCCCGTCATCAAGAGCGCACTCGGTGGCATCCTCAAACTGCTCAAGGGCTCCAGCTACAAAAAAGAAAAATACATGGAGCTGCTGGCATTGCTCTACGCCTTGTTCGGCAAAATCCGTAAAGACGGCCTGATCGCGCTGGAAGCCGATATTGAGGAACCGGAAAAAAGCGCCATATTTGCGAATTACCCGGGGGTGCTGGCCGATCACCACGCGATGGATTTCATTTGCGATTACTTTCGCATGATGGTGGGCGGTAGCATGAACGCCTTCGAAATCGAAAACCTGATGGATATAGAACTGGAGACCCACCATCATGAAGCGCATGCTCCCATCGGGGTCATTTCTGGCGCAGCCGATGCCTTGCCAGCCTTCGGTATCGTTGCGGCGGTGCTGGGGGTGGTGATCACCATGGGCGCCATTAGCGGGCCACCGGAAGAGCTCGGCCACAAAATCGGTGCCGCGCTGGTCGGTACCATGCTGGGTATTCTGCTTTCCTACGGTTTTGCTGCCCCGATTGCGAGCGCAATGACTTATCAGATGGAAGACGAAGCCAAATATTACCTCTGCATCAAGACCTGCATAATCGCCTACCTGAACGGCTACGCACCGCAAGTAGCTGTGGAATTCGGCCGCAAGGTACTGTTCTCGAGCGTGCGCCCGGGCTTCCTGGAGTTGGAAGAACGCGTCAAGCAGAAAAAATAACCCCGCTTAAAGGCAGCCAAAATGGCGGAAGACAATACCCAGCCAATCATAGTCAAGAAGATCAAGAAAGGCGGCGGCGGTCATCACGGCGGCGCCTGGAAGATCGCGTACGCCGACTTTGTGACCGCCATGATGGCGTTCTTCCTGCTGATGTGGCTGCTGGGCTCCACCACCAAGGAGCAGAAAACGGCAATTTCCGATTTCTTCAACAACCCCAGCCCCATTGCGTGGCCTGGCGGCCAGAGCACCAGCATGATCAAGGTGGGCGGTGGCAAGGACATCACCTATTCGGAAGGAGACACTCAAAAGGGCTCCAACAAGGATCCCCATCCGAAAGAAACGCTGCCTTCCCCAAAAGCCGAGGTCGGTCAGGTCACCCAAACCGACAAGGAACGTCTGCTGGAGTTAAAAAAGGAACTGGAAGATGCGATTGAAGCCAGCGAGGCATTAAAGCCGTTCAAGGATCAGCTGCTGCTCGAAATCACCAAGGAAGGCCTGCGCATCCAGATCATCGACAAGGAAAACCGCGCCATGTTCACCAGCGGCAGCTCTATCCTGCAGCCCTATGCCGCCACCCTGCTGCGCGAAATCGGCAAGGTGATCAACCACGTACCCAACCATATCAGCCTGTCCGGGCACACCGATGCCACGCCTTACTCCAAGTTCTCAGGCATCTACACCAACTGGGAATTGTCTGCGGATCGATCCAACGCCTCGCGCCGTGCGCTGGTGCAGGGCGGCATGGATGAGGACAAGGTAGCGCGCGTAGTCGGATTGTCTTCCGCTGTGCTGTTCGACAAGGAAAACCCGACCAATCCCATCAACCGTCGCATCAGTATCATCGTGCTGAACAAGGAGACGGAAGATGCCATCCTGCACGATGAGGGAAAACTGGACCAAACCACGGCTGAAGCTGCGACAAACCCGACTCCGGCACCAGCCACAACTCCGCCGCCGGCACCGTCCATCGTCCCTGCAACACCAGTCGCCCCGGTTGCTGCACCGCCTGCGCCTCATGCAGCGACTCCCGCTGCCGCCCCCTTCAAGGCGATAGAGCCCAAGCCGGAACCATCTGCGCCTGCCAAACCGGCATCGACCAACGCGGCCCCCAACAGTGCCCCGGCGGCGGCCAACTCGATTGCTGCAGCGGCATCAGCGGCAGCGGCTGCCGCTGCCAAGCACTAGAAATACCGTTTTTGCCGATCGCAGTTATTTCATGCTCCAGACCAGCAGGCGGGATTGGTGAAAATCACCCAGCCTGATCACCTGATCCGGAACCACTCCGGGAATCTCGAACGTATTGCTCACCAGAAGGCTGCCGGACCGCATTTCGCGACTGGCTTTCTCCCATAAACGTGCCATCGGCACCGGCGACAGGTAGGCATAAACCACATCGTAGCCGCCAAAATCCATCTGCCAGAAATCGCCTCGATGCACGGTGCAATTGGAATATCGTTGCAGCCTCATCCACGCCAGGAAAAACGGCAGCGGCGCATTCTCGACACCAACCAACCGCCCGTCCGGCCTGGCTTGGGCGAGATGCGCCAGGACACCGCCCAGCCCGGCGCCAAGATCGACGAAGCTGAACGCTCGGCCTTGTGGCAACATCTCTTCCAATGCCAGCCAGGCCGCACGGCTGGAAAGATAGAGGGGGACTTGCGAACGATAGGTGCTCCAGTAAATCGCTGCGAGAAGAATAAATCCCGTCAAATAAAACCAGGGGGAAATATTCAACAGCAGCGTGGCGGCCAGTGCCGGGACAAACAGCAGCTGTATCGGCAACCACCAGCGTGGAAACCTCAACAGAGATGACATGACTGCCGCCAGAGCACCCACGCCAAGCGAAATCCCCCAGAGTGGCAACCGGAAACTGGCATATCGCATCATCAGGGCAAAAACAACAGCGGCTGTCAGTTGCAACAGCAGTGCCTTGAGGATGGGAGGCAGCCGCATCGTTATTTCAGAAATTTCCTGACTGGCGCGTAACTGCGACGATGTTCGGGCGTCACGCCATATGCGGCGAGCGCCGCCAGATGCTCGGGAACCGGGTAACCCTTGTGGCGATCAAAACCATACTGGGGATAAATCGCGTGCAAGCGCAGCATGTCGGCATCGCGCGCGGTCTTGGCCAGAATGGAAGCCGCAGAAATCTTCGCAACCTTGCTATCGCCCTTGACGATGGCTTGGGTCGGAAATGCCACATCCGGACAATGCAGCCCATCGACCAGAACCTCGCATGGCACAACCTGCAGCCCCTCCACCGCGCGCTTCATTGCGAGCAGACTGGCACGCAGGATGTTGATGGTGTCGATTTCCTCGACACTGGCTTGGGCGACACACCAGGCCAGCGCATGGGCCTTGATTTCCACCGCCAGCGCATCGCGTCTTTTTTCGGAAAGCTTTTTGGAGTCGGCGAGACCGACTATCGGATAGGCCGGATCGAGGATGACCGCTGCGGCGAACACGGTCCCCGCAAGCGGGCCACGCCCCGCTTCATCGACACCGCAAATGAAGCTCAAGCGATCATTCCCAGTACGGCGCCGGCGGCTTTTTCCGCGGTGTTCTGGCGCAACTGCTGGTGAATGTCGGAAAACTGCGCCTGAATATCGGCAACCCGCTCCTTGTCGTAAAGCATGCGCAACAGTTCATCCGCCAGCAATTCGGGGGTCGCCTTGTTTTGCAGCAGTTCCGGCACCACTGTCTGGCCCGCCAGGATGTTGGGCAGACCCACCCACGGCAGATAGCCCATCCGCTTCATGATCGGCCAGGTCCAGGCCGACATCCGGTAAGCGATCACCATGGGACGCTTGAGCAATGCCGCTTCCAGCGTGGCCGTACCGGAGGCCACCACAACCCCATCGGCGGCTGCCATCGCCATCTGCGCGTGTCCGAACAGCATCGTGATCGGCAACTCTTCGGCGTGATTGCGGTAAATGGCTGCCTCGAATTTCTCCCGCGTTTCGCGGGTAACCAGCGGCACCAGGAACCGGGCGTCCGGCACATCCGCGGCGATCTGCATGGCTGTCTTGACGAATAGGTCGGCCATGTAATCGACCTCGCTCTGCCGGCTGCCAGGCAACAGGGCAACCACCAGGCCAGGCTGGTTGATTTTGAGTTCGGCACGTGCAAGCGCCATGCTTTGTTCGACGGGAATCATGTCGGCCAGGGGATGGCCGACATAGGTGGCCGTGATGCCGGCCTCGTCGTAGAGCGGCTTTTCAAACGGGAACAGACACAATACATGGTTTGCCGCACGGCGGATCTTGCTGATGCGTCCGCGCCGCCAGGCCCAGATCGACGGGCTGACGTAATGCATGGTCTTGATGCCCCGCCGGCGCAGCATTTTTTCCAGACCGAGATTGAAATCCGGGGCGTCGATGCCGATAAAGAGATCGGGGGGATTCTTGATGAAATGCCGCGCCAGTTCACGCCGCATGCGCACCAGGCCCCAGTAGTGCTTGAGCACTTCAAAATAGCCGCGCACCGCCAGCCGCTCCATGGAATAAAGCGATTTGGCTCCTTCATCCATCATTTTCGGGCCGGCAATACCGACGAAATGCAGGTCAGGACGTTTTTCTTTCAGGGCCGCAATCAAATGACTGCCAAGCAGATCGCCGGAAGCCTCGCCGGCGACAATTCCTATGGTGGGCATAATACAAATGTAAAGCTAACGAATAATTCCGCGTGTCGAACTATCAAGGAAATTCAGCAAAACCTCCAGGTCAGGCGCTTCAGCCCGTTGCTGCATCAACGCAGACTTGGCTTCTTCTAGCGTCAAACTCGAACGGTAGAGGGTTTTATATGCACGTTTGATGACAGCAATGCGTTCGGTGGAGAATCCCCGGCGCTTGAGACCTTCGGTATTGATTCCGTGCGGCGCAGCATCATAGCCGGCAGCCGTCACATAAGGCGGTACATCCTTGAATACAACCGACCCGACGGCCGTAATGACATGCGCGCCAATTTTACAGAACTGATGCACCAGCGTGAATCCGCCAAGAATTGCATGGTCTGCCAGATGCACGTGGCCGGCGAGCGAGGAGTTATTGGCCAGAATGGCATGGTTGGCGACCTGGCAATCGTGGGCGATGTGCACGTAGGCCATGATCCAGTTATCGTTGCCGATACGGGTCACTCCGGCGTCCTGCACCGTGCCGCGGTTGAAGGTGCAGAATTCGCGAATGGTATTGTTGTCGCCAATTTCCAGTTGCGTCGGCTCACCGGCATATTTCTTGTCCTGTGGAGCAGCGCCTAAAGAAGAGAACTGGAAAATCCGGTTGTTTTTTCCTATCCTGGTCGGCCCCTCAATCGTGACATGGGCACCCACTGTGGTTCCCGCGTCAATGCAAACATCCGGTCCGATGATGGAATACGGACCGACTTCAACATCTGCAGCCAGCTCGGCTTTGGGGTCGATAATCGCGGTTGGGTGTATCACTGTTGGGTGCCTATGCAAAACATCCTGGGGTAATGTTTTGCATACCTTTCTACTTGATCATTTTCAGGGTACACAGAAGATCGGCTTCGGCCACCACGGCATCCTCCACCAAGGCCTGCGCGCTGTATTTCCAGATGCCGCGCATGATGCGGTCGATCTTGACCTTGAGGATCAGTTGGTCGCCGGGCGATACGGGCTTCTTGAACCTCACATTATCGATACCGGCAAAGTAATACACCGAATCATCCGACGGCTTGCTCTTCATCGTCTTGAACGAAAGTATCGCCGCCGCCTGAGCCAGTGCTTCGACCACCAGCACTCCCGGCATTACCGGATGATAGGTGAAATGTCCGGGGAAAAACGGCTCGTTGATGGTGACATTCTTTACCGCCGTAATTTCCTTGCCTTCTTCCAGTTCCAGCACTCGATCCACCAGCAGGAACGGATAGCGGTGAGGCAAATATTCGAGAATTTCGTGAATGTCCATACTGCTGCTCATGACTGGCTTCCCTTCAGTTCGTTCAGTTCGTTTTCAAGCCTGGCGACACGCTCGACCAATCCTTCCAGATGGCGAATATGCGCCGCCGTCCGCAGCCATTCGCCATGCGCCTGGAATGGCATCAATGCCGTATATGTGCCCGACTTTGCGATCGACCGGGTAATCATGCTCCCCGGAGACACCGTCACCCCGTCGGCAATTTTCAGATGGCCTAATATCATGGCCGCACCGCCGATCCTGCAATGCCGGCCGATTTTAGCACTGCCCGCAATACCAACGCAGCCGGCAATCACTGTATGTGCACCAATTTGGCAGTTATGGCCAATTTGTATCAGGTTGTCGAGTTTAACGCCTTCCTCGACTATCGTGTCGTCCAGCGCACCGCGGTCTATCGTGGTATTGGCGCCGACTTCCACTTCGTCGCCGATGACTACACTGCCGATTTGCGGAATCTTTACCCATCGCCCGTTATCGTCTGCGTGTCCGAAACCATCGGCACCGATGACCGCACCGGAATGCACAATGCAACTCCGGCCGATCCTGCATCTGTGATAGACCACGGCATTGGCATACAATTGCGTGCCAGCACCGATCTCGACCCCTGCCCCGATAAAACATCCGGGGCCAATAACGACCCCGGCACCAAGCACCACCCCGCAGGCAATCACGGCATGCTCGGCCACGCTGACATCCGGCCCGAGAACGACATCGGCAGCAATGCTGGCGCTTGCCGAGACACCAGCCGCAACCACAGGGTCAGGGTTGAGCAATGCCGTCACGCGGGCATAATAGGCATAAGGATTTTCGGTAACGATACGCGGCAGGTCAGTGGCATCGGCATGACGCGGAGAAACCAATACGGCGCCGGCGCTCGTGCTTGCCAGCAATGGTAAATAGTGTGCATCGGCCAGAAAACTGATCTGGTCGGCACCGGCGTGGGCAAGGGAGGCCACCTGCCGGATGACAACCCCGTTATCCGCCCGCACCTCCCCGCCCAACCGCACCGCGATTTCAGGCAGGGTCAACATCATACGAAAAATCTTGCGCCCGGCTGCTTACTTCTTGCCCAGTGACTTCAGCACCTTGTCGGTGATGTCTACCTTCTTGCTCGAATATGCAACGCCGCTGTAGACCACCAGATCATACCCCTCGGCTTCGGATACCGCGGTAACAGCCTTGTTGATGCGGTCCTGCAATGCACTCAGTTCTTCGTTTTTGCGCAGATTGACGTCTTCACGCATCTCCCGCTGCTTGCGCTGAAATTCAATCTTTGTGTTGGATAGATCCCGCTCCTTGTTGCGCCTGTCAGTCTCGGACAAAGTCAAACTATCCTTGTCGAGAGAGGCTTCAGTATCCTTGATCTGCTTTGCCATGCGCTCCAGCTCCTGCTGGCGGCCACTGAATTCCTTTTCCAGCTTCTTGCCACTCTCGGCGGTCTGTGGCGCTTCTTTAAGAATCTGCTCAACATTGACGAAACCGAGCTTGGTCTCGGCCGCATAAGCACCACTCATGGCAACACCAAGACTCGCCACCATGATCATTTGCAACAGCTTGTTCAATTGAATTCTCCTGAAAAAACTTACTAAATTTAGAATTGCGAACCCATCTGGAATTGCAATACTTGCGTCTTGTCATCCTGCGTATCGTTAAGTGCCTTGGCCAGCACCACCTTCAATGGACCGAATGGGGAGTACCAGCTCACGCCCACGCCTGTCGAATAACGCATGCAGTCACCAAGACTGTTATCACAACCCTTGCTCTGGTCGACGTTCCCGCCCCATACGGAACCAGCATCGAGAAATGCAGAAAGACGCCACTGTTTGTTATCCTTGAGGAAAGGTACCGGGAAGAAAAGTTCTGCATTTCCCACCACGCGACGCGTACCGCCAACGGAATAATCCGTACCAGTCAACGCATCGGTATCGCGCGGACCAAGCGAACTGGTATCGTATCCACGGACTGAAGACACACCGCCGGCGTAAAAATTCTTGAAGAATGGATAACCTTTGGAACCATAGCTGCCCGCGTACCCGATTTCACCATTGAGCATGAACGTGAAAGTTTTGGTGATGTCTTTATACCAAGTATGCTGGTAATTCAGCTTATAGTACTCCTGATCAAGGCCGGGCAATCCAACTTCGGTACGAATCGACTGCAGCACCCCGCGATTGGGGTACAAAATATTGTCGCGAGTATCATGTGCCCAGTTCACGTCCAGTCGCAACAGGGTGTTGTCGCAGCCGCTGCCACTTTCACAATAATCAATGTAGCGTTGCGGGCTCCTCCTGCTCAGATCAAGGCTGGTATAGTCAAGGGTCAAGCCGAAACCAATATTATCGCGCTCATTGAGCGGCACGCCGAATCGCACGCCAGCGCCATAAGAAGAACTTTTGTAATTACCGACATCCAGCGATCCGGAGTCCACATCCTTGCGATAAACATCGAAACCGCGGCTCACGCCATCAGGAGTGAAATAGGGATCGGTGAACGAGAATGAGTAGGTGGTATTGACCTTACCCGTATTGATTTGGGCACTGACGCGATTACCCGTACCCAGGAAGTTTGCCTGATTGACCGTGACTCCCAGCACTACGCCTTCCGAGCTTGACAGACCCGCCCCGAACATCACGCTGCCGGTAGACTTCTCCTTCACATCGATATTGATATCGACCTGATCTGCCGTCCCCGCAACCGCAGGCGTTTCGAGGTTGACATCTTCAAAATAGCCTAATCGATCCAGACGCTGCCTTGAGCGCTCGATTTTACTGGCGTCATACCATGAAGCCTCCAACTGGCGCATTTCGCGGCGCAGCACTTCGTCACGGGTACGGGTGTTGCCGGTGAGGTTCATGCGGCGCACATAGACGCGCCGACCCGGGTCGACAAAATAAGTGAAAGCGACCGTGCGCTTTTCCTTGTCCACTTCCGGCACGGCATTGACATTGGCAAAGGCATAGCCTTCATTGCCCAGCCTGTCTCCAATAGCTTTGGACGACTCCGTCACTTTCTGGCGGTTGAACATTTCACCCGGCTCTACCGTAATCAGCTTGCTCAATTCCTCTTCCGGCACCAGCATCTCGCCAGCCATCTTGATATCGGAAACCGTGTACCGCTCACCTTCGGTAACGCTGATCGTGATGTAAATATCGCGCTTGTCAGGAGTGATCGATACCTGGGTGGAGTCGATGCTGAAATCCATGTAACCCTGGTTCATGTAGAACGATCGCAGGGCTTCCATATCGGCAGAAAGTTTCTGCTTGGAATACTGGTCGTCCTTGTTCCACCAGCTCATCCAGTTGGGTGATGTGAGCTTGAACTGTTCCAGCAGTTCGGCTTCGCTGAATGTCTGGCTGCCGACGATATTGATAGCCTTGATCTTGGCGACCATGCCTTCTTCAATATCAAAGCGCAAGGCTACACGGTTACGCTCCATGGGCGATGCGACCGCCTTGACCTTGGCGCCATACTTGCCTTGGGAAAGATACTGCCGCTTGATTTCCTGCTCGGCCTTGTCCAGCATGGAGCGGTCGAAAATCAGACCTTCCGCCAGACCGATCTGCTTGAGGCCTTCCTTCATTTTGTCGCTGGGAAACGCGCTATTGCCGGAGAAATCGATTTTGGAGATCGCGGGGCGTTCCTGCAACACCACCACCAACACATCCCCTTCCTGCTCCAGACGCACATCCTTGAAAAATCCGGTAGAAAAAAGACCTTTGATCGCCTGCGCTGCCTTTTCGTCATCCATGGTCTCGCCGACCTTGACCGGCAGATAATTGAAGACGGTGCCGGCCTCGGTACGCTGGATGCCCTCGACGCGGATATCCTTGACCACGAAAGAATCCATGGCAAGCGCCGAAGTAGCAAAAAGTGCGGAAAGCAATAACGGCAGCGTGCGTAACTTCATATTGTTTGTCAGCCCGTGATGATGCGGTTGATGTCGTTGTATACGGCAATTGTCATGAGCATGCCCAGCACTGCCAGCCCTGCCCGTTGGCCGATCTCCATGGTGCGTTCGGAAACCGGACTCCCCTTCAAAATTTCCACGATATGATACATCAAATGCCCACCATCCAACACCGGAACGGGCAGCAAATTGAGCACGCCAAGGCTGATGCTGACGAGTGCCAGAAAGCCGACAAACGCCTTCCAGCCGACATGGGCGGTCTGTCCCGCGATGCTGGCAATCGTCACCGGACCGCTGACCCCTTTCCAGGAGACTGCCCCCACGACCATGTTGCCCAGCAACTTGAGGCTAAGCGCGGAGGTATCCCAGGTTTTCCCGATGGCCTGCGTCATCGCGGGCAGAGGCGAGTAGCGGACCTCGACCATGTACTTTTGCAACTCCTCATCCCGCATGCGGTAGGCCGCGCCGACCCGACCGACCGACTGGCCGTTCTCCTTGATTGTTTCCGGAGCGAGTTGGATCTTTACGGTTTCCTTGCCGCGCAGCACTTCCAGCGCCAGCGTTTTTCCCGCTCCACCCCGCACCTGTTCGACAAAAGCTTCCCAGTTCGCAACAGGCGAACCGTTGACCGTACTGACTAGGTCATCGACCTGCAAACCGTCGCGCTGTGCAGCCCCCCCCTCCAAAACCTCCCCCACGCGCGCCGGCATTGCCGGCGTTGCCGGCGCCAGCCCCAACTGATCCAGCACATCGCCATCAAAACCATTGTGCGCCAGAATGCTCAGGTCCAGCCGGTGCAAGTGGGTTTCATCCAGTCCACTGACCGCTTCGACTTCCGCCACGCTGGATTTGAGCGATTGCTGCAACAGCGCCCAGCGTACATCCTGCCAGGTTTTAACGGGAACACCATTGATTCGGGTAATCATTTCATCGGCCTTCAGACTTGCCTGCGCCGCTGGAGATTTTTCCGGCACGCTACCCAGCAACGGCTTCATGCCTGGAATGCCTGCCATGAACAGCACCCAATACAGCAGGATGGCCAGCAGCAGATTGGCGACCGGCCCGGCGACCACGATAGCGCTGCGCCGCCACACGTTCTGGCGGTTGTAGGCCCTCGGCAAATCGGCTTCTGGAACCGGCTCTTCGCGTTCATCCAGCATCTTGACATAGCCACCCAGCGGGAACGCGGCAATCACGAACTCGGTACGGTCCCGGCCGAATACCCGCGTGTACAACGGCTGGCCGAAACCGACGGCAAACCGCAGCACCTTGACCCCACACAGCCGTGCGGCCAGGTAATGGCCGTATTCATGCACGACGACCAGCACACCGATGGTGACCAGGAATGCCAGCAGAGTTGTCATGCCGCGTGCCTTGCCAGCCACACCAGCGCGGCATCGCGGGCTTTACTATCCGCTGAAACCACATCAGCCAGGCTTGCGACCGGCACGGCCCCGACATCGGACAGCACGGTTTCAATCAGGCGCGGGATGTCAGTGAAGCCTATCCGCTTATCGAGAAACGCTTGCACCGCCACCTCATTAGCTGCATTGAGCACCGCCGGTGCCGTGCCCTCGAGTTCGAGTGCCTCGAAAGCCAAGCGCAGGCAAGGAAAGCGTGCCGTATCTGGCCGCTCGAAATCCAGTCTGGCGGCCGCGAATACATCCAGCGGGGCCACCCCGCTGGCTATGCGCTCCGGCCAGCCCAGCGCATGGGCAATCGGCGTGCGCATATCCGGGTTACCCAGTTCGGCCAGTACCGAACCGTCGTTGTATTGCACCATCGAATGAATGACGCTTTGCGGATGGATCACCACTTCGATCTGTTCAGCCCTGGCGCCGAACAGCCAGTGCGCCTCGATGACCTCCAGCCCCTTGTTCATGAGGGTGGCCGAGTCGATGGTGATTTTCGGCCCCATCACCCAATTTGGATGATTGAGCGCCTGTGCCGGCGTAACGTGTGCCAGTTCATCCCGGCTTAATTTGCGGAAAGGGCCGCCGGAAGCGGTCAACAGTATTTTGGTGACGCCATGCCGTGAAAGATCGCCGGAAAAAGCGCCCGGCAGGCACTGAAAGATGGCGTTATGCTCGCTGTCGATCGGCAACAGGGTGGCGCCATGCCGGTGTACGGCGTCCATGAACAGGCTGCCCGACATGACCAGCGTTTCCTTGTTGGCCAGCAACACACGCTTGCCGGCTTGCGCCGCAGCCAACGACGGCCTCAACCCGGCCGCACCGACTATGGCCGCCATCACGGCATCGACTTCGGGTAAAGCGGCAACCTGCTCCAGCGCTTCCATGCCGGACAGCACTTCGGTTTCCAGCCCTTCGGCACGCAAACCGGCATGCAACTGCTCGGCAGCAGACGCATCCAGCATCACGGCATAACGTGGCCGGAAGCGCCGGCATTGCTCCAGCAAAGGCTCAAATCGGGTGTTGGCCGTCAGCGCGTAGGCCCGGTATTTTTCCGGATGCCTGGCAATCACATCCAGTGTATTTACGCCTATGGTGCCGGTAGCCCCGAGTATCGTGATGTTTTCTGGACTACTCATATAACGCCATGTAGTAAAGCGGGAAATGCAGATAGAAAGCGGCCAGCGGCAAAGTGGAAGTCAGGCCGTCGATGCGGTCAAGCACACCGCCGTGGCCGGGCAGGATATGGCCGCTATCCTTGAGTCCTGCCTGACGCTTGAGCAGCGACTCGAACAAGTCGCCCACGATGCTCAACACGGTCACCCCCCACAAGCCGACAACCAGCCAGGCACTGATGTCGAATATCGCGCTCAATGCCAGGCCGTAAAGAGTTACGGCGACCATGGCTCCGGCCACGCCCTCCCAGGTTTTCCCGGGACTGATTGCAGGTGCCAGTTTGTGACGGCCGAATGCCTTGCCGGAAAAATACGCGGCGCTATCGGCAATCCACACCGCCGCCATCAGGCCCAGCACGACCAACGGGCTGACCTTGCGCAAGTGTACCAGCGCCAGCCAGGCCGGCAGCAGCACCAGCATGCCGGTCAGCGCCAATAGCGGCTTGCGCGTTTCACGATGCTGCCTTCCCAGCCAGGCCGGCACCAGCACCAGCCAGAACAGCGAGGCCGAGAATACGCACCAGAACAGTACCTCGTGCTGCCATGTGCCATGCAGCACATCCGGGAGCAGACAGATGCCGGCCGCCAGCATCACGCCCGTGAAAATCTGCTGACCGGACCGGGTGAAATGTGCCAGATGCCCCCACTCCCAAGCCCCCAGCACGATGATGCCCAGCATCAGCGCCGCCCAATGAAAATCCGGCAACAGAAACAACGCTGCCAGAAACCCACCAATCAGAAAAAATGCGGTAATGAGCCGTGCTTTAAGCATGGGGAGTCAGTTGTTCGCTGGTGCGACCAAAGCGCCGCTCGCGATGCTGGTAGGAATCGATCGCACGCTGGAATTCGGCACGATCGAAATCCGGCCACAGCGTTTCGGTGAAATAAAGCTCGGTATAAGCCAGTTGCCACAAAAGGAAGTTGCTGATGCGCTGCTCGCCGCCGGTACGGATGAAAAGATCGGGCTCGGGAGCATACGGCATGCAGAGATACGGGGCCAGATCATGCTCGGTAAACCCGTGTACTTTCTCGGGATGCGCCTGCATCATGCGCTGCGTGGCCTGCAGCACATCCCAGCGCCCGCCGTAATTGGCGGCAATGGTCAGGGTCAGGCGCTTGTTGTGTTCGGTGAGCTTTTCCGCCGCGTGAATTTCCTTCAGCAACAGCGGATCGAAGCGTGAACGGTCGCCGATGATGACGAGGCGGATATGGTTGTCGTGCAGCTTGACCACTTCGCGTTTGAGCGCCTCCATGAACAGACTCATGAGGAAGTTCACTTCGTCCGGCGGGCGACGCCAGTTTTCACTGCTGAAGGCAAACAGGGTGAGGTACTCGACACCGAGGTCTATGCACGTCTTCACGGTGTTGCGGACGGTTTCCACTCCGCGTTTGTGGCCCATGATGCGCGGCATGAAACGCTTTTTGGCCCAGCGCCCGTTGCCATCCATGATCATGGCAACGTGCCTGGGCACGGATGGCGCCTCGGGGATATCCTGCGTAGAACTGGCGAAAATAGCCAAGATTTTATGACAGCCTAAACAGCCATCAAATCGGTTTCTTTGGCTTGCAGTGTCTTGTCGATTTCGGCGACAAACTTGTCGGTCAGCTTCTGGACTTCGTCCTGGGCCTTGCGCTCGTCGTCCTCGCCGACTTCCTTGTCCTTGAGCAGCTTCTTCAGTGCATCGTTGGCATCCCGGCGCACGTTACGCACTGCCACCTTGGCACCCTCGGCCTCGCCACGCACCACCTTGATGAGGTCACGGCGCCGCTCTTCGGTCAGTACCGGCATCGGGACACGAATAATATCGCCATTGGTCGCAGGATTGAGACCGAGATCGGCATCGCGAATCGCCTTTTCGACCTTGGCGATCATGGGCTTTTCCCAAGGCTGGACCGTGATCGTACGCGCATCGGCCAAACTGATCGCAGCCACCTGGTTGATCGGCATCAGACTGCCATAGTAATCCACCTGCACGTGATCGAGTATGCCGGTGTGAGCACGGCCAGTACGCACCTTGCCGAGATCCACTTTCAGGGCCTCAAGCGATTTTTGCATTTTTTGTTCGGCAGATTGCTTGATGTCGTTGATCATTTTCAACACTCCAAAAATCAGGGAGAAACCAGCGTTCCTTCATCCTCGCCCATCACCACGCGCTTCAATGCACCCTGTTTGAAAATACTGAACACATTCAGCGGCATGGCCTGGTCGCGGCACAAGGTCAGCGCTGTAGCATCCATCACTTTCAGATTGCGCACAATAGCCTCGTCGAAATTCAAGGTCTTGTACCGCATCGCATCGGGATGGGTTTTGGGGTCATCGGTATACACGCCATCGACCTTGGTGGCCTTGAGCACGATATCCACATTCATTTCCATGCCGCGCAATGCGGCAGCGGTGTCGGTCGTGAAGAACGGATTGCCGGTACCGGCACCGAAAATCACCACCTTGCCTTCTTCCAGATAGCGCAGCGCCTTGCCACGCACATAAGGCTCGGCCACCTGCTCAATAGTCAACGCCGATTGCACGCGCGCCACCAGATCGATGCGGCGCATGGCATCCTGCAACGCCAGCGCATTCATCACGGTTGCCAGCATCCCCATGTAATCGGCCGTGGCGCGATCCATGCCGGCCGCAGCCGGGGCTACGCCACGGAAAATATTACCACCGCCGATGACCACGGCCACCTGCACCCCGAGTTCAACGACCTCCTTGACCTCGGCCACGATACGTTCGATCGTGTCGCGATTGATACCGTAACTGTCCTCGCCCATCAGGGCCTCGCCGGACAGCTTGAGCAGGATGCGTTTGTAGGCGGGAGTGGTCATCATCGGCAGTCGGCTTTCAGCATTAGCCCTTGGCGGCAGCGGCCACTTCGGCGGCAAAGTCGGTGACGACCTTTTCAATGCCTTCACCCACCACGTACATGGTGAACGAAGCCACGCTGGCACCCTTGGACTTCAGCAACTGCTCGATGGTCTGCTTGTCGTCCTTGACGAACGGCTGGCTCAGCAAAGTCACCTCCTTGAGGAACTTCTGCACAGTACCATCGGCGATCTTTTCCAGCATGGCTTCCGGCTTGCCGGCTTCCTTGGCCTTCTCGATCGCAACGCGACGCTCGGCTTCGATCAGCTCGGGAGCGACGCCGGAAGCATCCAGCGACTTCGGCTTGGCCGCCGCGATATGCATGGCGATGTCCTTGCCCAGCGCATCGTCGCCGCCAACCACGTCGACCAGCACGCCGATCTTGCTGCCGTGCACATAGCTTGCCAGCTTGCCCTTGGCTGCGATTGCCAGGAAACGACGCGGCGTGATGTTTTCGCCGATCTTGCCGACCAACTGGGTACGTGCCTCTTCCACGGTGCTATTACCCATTTTCAGGCCGGCAACCGCAGCGATGTCCGCCGGCTTCTCATTGGCAACCACCACCGCCAGATCGCGCACGAAAGCGAGGAAATCGTCATTCTTGGCACAAAAGTCGGTTTCGGAATTGACTTCGATCATCGCACCGCTCTTGCCGTCGGCACTGATGCTGATACCCACGGTACCTTCGGCTGCCACGCGACCGGCAGCCTTGCTGGCCTTGTTGCCAAAACGTACACGCAAAATCTCTTCGGCACGGGCCATGTCGCCATCGGCCTCGGACAGGGCTTTCTTGCAATCCATCATCGGTGCATCGGTGCGCTCGCGCAACTCCTTGACCATGCTTGCGGTAATTTCCGCCATGCTATTACTCCTTAGAACTATCTTGAATTATGCAAAATTTCGATACAAAAAAAAGGGGCGCTAACGCCCCTTTTTCAGGAGACGCTTAAGCCGCAGCGCCTTCTTCGACAAACTCTTCCGCGCCGCTGACGGCCTTGACCACTTCATTCAGCGATTGCGCACGGCCTTCCAGCACCGCATCGGCGATGCCACGCACATAAAGCGTAATAGCACGGCTGGAGTCGTCGTTACCAGGGATCACGTAAGCAACGCCATCCGGGGAGTTGTTGGTATCCACCACGCCGATCACCGGGATGCCCAGCTTGCCGGCTTCTGTCACCGCGCCGGACTCATGACCGACGTCGATGATGAAAATAGCGTCCGGCAGACCGCCCATATCCTTGATACCGCCGATGGAGCGCTCCAGCTTTTCCATCTCGCGCTTCAGGGTCAGGCCTTCCTTCTTGCTGACCTTATCGATGCTGCCGTCTGCCACCACGGCCTCCAGGTCGCGCAGACGCTTGATGGATTGCTTGACAGTCTTGTAGTTGGTCAGCATGCCGCCCAACCAACGGTGATTGACGAAGGAGCAGCCAGCGCGAACGGCCTCTTCCTTGACGATATCGCGCGCCTGGCGCTTGGTGCCGACAAACAGGATACGGCCCTTGTTGGCCGCGATCTTGCGCACATGCTTGAGTGCGTCCTGGAACATCGGCAGGGTTTTTTCGAGGTTGACGATATGAATCTTGTTGCGGTCGCCGAAGATGAACGGAGCCATCTTGGGATTCCAGTAACGGGTCTGGTGGCCGAAATGGACCCCAGCTTCCAGCATTTGACGCATGGTCACAGACATTTTAATCTCCTGTAAGGGTTAGTTCCTCCATACACCGCAGCAACTCATCATGATGAGCACCCTGTACGTGGCGTATGTGCGAATTGCCTTCTCGTTGTGAAAAGGTCTCGTATGTTAACATGATTGCCTGTTTACATTCAAGGCTGGGGCTCATTTGGCTTCGGCAGGCAACTCATGGCTATCACAATCAAAACCCCCGAAGAATTTGAAAAAATGCGTATCGCCGGCCGTCTGGCCGGGGAAGTTCTGGACTACATCACCCCGTTCGTCAAACCGGGCGTGACCACCGATGAACTGGACAAACTCTGCCATGACTACATGGTCGACGTGCAGGGCTGCATTCCTGCGCCGCTCAACTACGCCCCGCCCGGTCACCGTCCCTACCCCAAGTCGATCTGCACCTCGATCAACCACCAAGTATGCCACGGCGTGCCTAGCGACAAGAAATTGAAAAGCGGCGACATCGTCAATCTCGACATTACCACCATCAAGGATGGCTATCACGGCGACACCAGCCGCATGTTTCTGGTCGGCGAGGCCTCTATCCAGGCCAAGCGACTGTGCGAGATTACGCACGAGTGCATGTGGCGCGGCATTGCCCAAGTCAAGCCAGGCGCTACGCTGGGCGATATCGGCCATGCCATCCAGAAGTTTGCCGAAAGCAACGGCTATTCAGTAGTACGCGAATTCTGCGGCCACGGTATCGGCAAAAACTTCCATGAAGACCCGCAAGTGCTGCATTACGGCAAGCCCAGCACAGGAATCAAACTGCAGGCCGGCATGATCTTTACCATCGAACCCATGATCAATGCCGGCAAAAAGGACATCCGCCAGCTTGGCGACGGCTGGACCATCGTGACCAAGGATCACAGCCTGTCCGCCCAGTGGGAACACACCATACTGGTCACGGAAACCGGATTCGAAGTGCTGACACTTTCCGCAGGATCGCCTCCCAATCCGCTGTAATGCAAGACTCTCCCGTCAGCATTTGGCGCGAGCGCCTGAGAAGCGGCAACGCCGCAATACGCGCCGCATTTGAGCAAAAGCCTGACTCGGCCCGCATGCTGCGCGACCAGTGCCGCCTGGTCGATCAACTGCTACGCGACATCTGGCACCAATTCGGCCTGCCCGAATCTGCCTGCCTGATCGCGGTAGGCGGATACGGCCGCGGCGAATTGTTTCCGCAGTCCGACGTGGATATCCTGATCCTGCTGGCTAACGATGACGAAACCGGGCTTGCTGAAGCGCTGGAGAAGCTCATCGGCCTGTTCTGGGACATCGGGCTCGCCATCGGCCACAGCGTACGCACCCTCTCCGAGTGCCTGGACGAGGCCGCCAAGGACGTGACGGTACAGACCAATCTGCTGGAAGCCCGCTTGCTGACAGGCCAGCAACAGCTTTACGACGAATTCGGCAAAGCTGTCATCCAATCGCTGGACCCGTGCACCTTTTTTGCAGCCAAGGTGCGCGAACAAGTACAACGCCATGCGCGCTTCAACGATACCGCCTACAACCTTGAACCCAACATCAAGGAAAGCCCGGGGGGGCTGCGCGACCTGCAGAACGTGCAGTGGATCGCACGCGGCGCCGGCATGGAAACCGGCTGGAACGGTCTGGTGCAAGCCGGATTATTGAGCATTTCGGAAGCGCGCCAGATTCGCCGTCACGAACGCCTGCTGCAACACTTGCGCATCCGCTTGCATTACCTGGCCAAGCGGCGCGAAGACCGGCTGCTGTTCGACCATCAGGACACGCTGGCCAGCGACCTCGGATTACGCAGCACTCCGCGCCATAGCGCCAGCGAGCAGCTCATGCAGCGCTATTACCGCAGTGCCAAGTTTGTTGGGTTGATGAACGAGATCCTGCTGCAGGGCCTGCGGGAAAAGCTGACGCCGCCGAACGATGTTGCAGCCATGCCGATCAATGCCAACTTCCTGGCCAGGGGAACCCAGCTGGAAATTGTTTCGCCGAATGTCTTTTTGCAGCAACCGGGCGCGATCCTGCAATTTTTCCTGGCCATGCAACGACATCCGCAACTGACCGGCATGAATACGGCCACCATGCGCGGATTGTGGCAGGCGCGTCACCTGATCAACCGCGGCTTCCGCAACGATCCCTTGCAGCGGCGACAATTCATGGAAACCCTGCGCGAACCCGACGGGGTCCTGCACACCTTGAGGCGCATGCACCGTTACGGCATTCTCGGCCGTTACATTCCTGCTTTCGGTCGCATTACCGGCCAGATGCAGCACGACCTGTTCCATGTCTATACAGTGGACGAACACACGCTCAACGTCCTGCGCAATGTGCGCCGTTTCGCCATTCAGGAACATATTCACGAATTCCCGCTGTGCAGTCGCCTGATGGCCACATTCGAGCGCAAGGAAGTGCTGTATCTCGCGGCCTTGTTCCACGATATCGCCAAAGGACGAGGTGGCGACCACTCAGCACTGGGCGCCGTCGACGCCAGCCGCTTTTGCCGAGCCCATGCCCTGCCGCCGGAGGATACTGCTTTGGTCGTATGGCTGGTACGCAATCATTTGCTGCTGTCTCACACCGCGCAGCAACAGGATATCAGCGACCCGGAAGTGGTCGCGGCCTTCGCCCATAAAATGAGCGACATCCGCCGCCTCACCGCGCTCTATCTTCTTACCGTCGCCGACATCCGCGGTACCAGTCCCGGTGTATGGAACGCCTGGAAAAGCCGCCTGCTCGAAAGCCTGTATCACGCCACGCTGCGCCAGCTGCAGGGCAACCAGCGCGACATCGCCGAGGAAATCGCCAACCGGCAAGCTCTGGCACATGAAATACTCAGCCGTTACGACATCGCCCCGGAGCACTGCCAACCGCTATGGCAGGTGCTCGACGAAAGCTACTTCCTGCGCGCCGACGCCAGGGAAATCGCCTGGCAAACCCGCTTGCTGCTGACGCATGTAAAGACCAGGCAACCGATTGTAAGAACGAGACTTTCGCCGGAGGGCGACGGCATTCAGGTCATGATCTACAGCCGCGACCGCGACGACCTGTTCGCCAAGATCTGTGGTTTCTTCGAACGGCTCGGTTACAACATCGTCGAAGCGCGTATCAACACGACCCGGCACGGCTACGCCCTGGACAGTTTCCTGGTACTGGATCAAAGCGACCGTACCGTCCGCTACAGCGGCCTCATCGCC